>Ga0208642_1000119_pt1 | contig 39834 bp, 30 predicted proteins | sample ETN02SmetaG_4_FD_185790 | JGI IMG/M metagenome (GOLD analysis project Ga0208642, IMG submission 185790) | Marine microbial and viral communities from oxygen minimum zone, Eastern Pacific Ocean - ETNP2014F10-02SV251 (SPAdes) (version 2) | ecosystem: Environmental > Aquatic > Marine > Oceanic ...
ACCTGGTCATGGGGGTGTCATGGACCGATTAGACAGTCTGTTATCAGCAAGTCCCCTGTTTGCATTAATGATCGTCTTAATTGAGGGGGCCTGATGACAGTGCGACAACAGATAACGATTCTCGGATCAACCGGCAGCATTGGTTTAACTACCCTTGATGTCGTACGACGTCATCCTGACAGATATCAGGTTCACGCGTTATCAGCAAATACGAACACTGCTGAACTGCATCAACAATGTTGTGAATTCCAACCTCGATATGCGGTGATGTGTGACGAAAAGTGCGCTCTCAAGTTAACCAGACTTTTGAGCCAGGATGGTTTGAAAACGGAAGTACTTGCTGGCAGAACCGGTCTTTGTACGGTAGCCAGCCACAAAGATACAGATGTAGTCATGGCCGCAATTGTCGGTGCTGCAGGTTTGGAATCTTCTCTTGCAGCAGCGGGCAGTGGTAAGCGTTTGTTATTGGCCAACAAGGAATCACTGGTAATGTCGGGTGGATTATTCACACAGACCGTTGCGGAAAATAATGCAGTATTGTTACCGATTGACAGTGAACACAACGCCATCTTCCAGTGTTTGGCGAATGGTGCTTCCGGTTTTGCGCAAGGTGTGATGAAGATAATCCTGACCGCGTCAGGGGGACCGCTATTGCGAACGCCAGTATCTGAATTGGCGGATGTCAGTGTGGATCAGGCCTGCGCACACCCAAATTTTGAAATGGGTCGGAAGATATCGGTCGATTCCGCAACGATGATGAATAAAGGCCTTGAGCTGATAGAAGCGAAATGGCTGTTCAATACACCGGTCGATAAGATAGAGATTGTGATTCATCCGCAACAGATCATCCACTCGATGGTTTCCTATGAGGATGGTTCGATACTCGCACAGATGGGCAAACCAGATATGCGATTACCCATAGCGCATGGTCTGGCATGGCCTGATCGAGTGGAATCGGGCGTTGAGAGTCTCGATCTGATGACGATGGGTCGCCTTGATTTTGAACCCGTGGACCGGCAGCGTTATCCCTGCGTTGCCCTTGCTGAGGCTGCTGTACAAGCCCCGGAGAGCATGGCCATTGCGCTGAATGCTGCCAATGAGATCGCTGTTGATGGATTTTTGCGTGAACTTATTCGATTTATCGAAATCCCAATGATTGTTGAGGCGGTAATGAATCAGACAGCGGCTGTGGAAGCGCCTACAATGGCCGATATTATCGCGATAGATTCAGAAGCAAGATCAAAGGCGAGAGAACATTGCGAGCGCAGGAATTCGCGATAGAAAGCTGATAGGAGCATGAGTTAGAGACGATGGGCATAGTTGAACATGATTGAAGTGATCCAAAGTGTATTGGCGCTCATTGTCACTTTGTCAATTCTGGTGACGATACATGAGCTGGGCCACTATTGGGTTGCCCGGCTGTGCAATGTGCATGTGCTGCGGTTCAGTGTGGGATTTGGTAAACCGATTTACATGAAGCTCGGAAAACCACCAGTGAAAGTCGATCCACCAGAAGGTCAGGAAATTTTCACGCGGAGTAATGAGCCGTTGTCAGGAACTGAGTTTGCAGTCGCGGCGATCCCGCTTGGTGGCTACGTCAAGATGCTGGATGAAAGAGAAGGAGTCGTTCCTGATGATCTGAAGCATCTGGCATTCAATCGAAAGCCGGTACTGCAGCGAATTGCCATTACTGTGGCAGGACCTGTCGCGAACTTTCTTTTGGCTATTGTTGCATACTGGATTTTGTTTACTGTCGGGGTAGCCGGTATTGTTCCTTTGTTAGGGGATATTGATCCTACATCTGCGGCAGGCAAAGCTGGTTTAAGAAAGGGCCAGGAGATAGTAGCGATTGATGGTGAGCAGACCAGGCAATGGTCTGATGTCAATATGCAGTTGTTTACTCGAATTGGTGACACAGGCAGTATCGGCATCACAGTGAGGGAACCTGGCAGTTACGATACAAAGAGCACCTATCAAATTGGTATCTATAACTGGATGTCTAAGGAAGAGGAACCTTTTCCGATGTCTGACCTTGGTTTGCAGCTTGATTACCCCCCTATCCCGGCAATTATTGGTGCTCTGGTCGAAACTGGTGCCGCTGAAGCAGCCGGGATGATGATAGGTGACAAGATTGCCATCTTCGATGGCAAGGCAGTCAAGGATTGGATCGAACTGGTCGATCTGATTCAGGCACATCCGCAAGAACAAGTTACCGTTTCGGTTATCCGGAATGATCAGTTGGTCGATCTATTTGTGTCCGTGGGTGTTGTGGAACGAGACGGTGAAACAATTGGATATCTCGGTGCATCCAGGCAAGCTATTGAATTCCCTGAACACATGGAACGGGTCGTTAGCTACCCGTTTTACACAGCATGGATTCCTGCGATGGAGAAGACCTGGTCTGTGACGTTATTCACACTTTCGTCGATAAAGAAGATGATTCAGGGTGCAATCTCACCAAAGAACTTAAGTGGTCCAATCACTATTGCTCAGATTGCAAGTGCAACTGCTCAATCTGGTGCAGAGAGCTTTATCTCTTTTATAGCTTTGCTTAGTATCAGTCTAGGCGTTTTGAATCTGCTGCCGATCCCAATTCTTGATGGTGGCCATCTGCTCTATTATCTGGTGGAATTGGTGACTCGTCGTCCTGTGCCGGAACGTGTCCAATTGTGGGGATTGCAGATGGGCATGTTTATTATCGTCAGTATCATGTTATTGGCTTTTTATAATGATTTAATGAGGCTCTAAGCCCCTGGTTTGTTGTATATGATAAGAATAAAAAACCTGCTAGGCGCAGTTTGTCTTGTACTTTGTTTTCAAGCGTCTGCCTTCATGGTTTCTGATGTTCGTATTGAGGGTCTGCAACGAGTATCGGTCGGTAGTGTGTTTACCGAAATTCCAGTCAATGTTGGTGATGAACTGAGTGAAGCTGACATGCGCGAGATCGTCAAAGATTTATTTAAGTCAGGATCATTTGACGATGTGCAGGTAGGTCGTGATGGGAATGTTCTCGTTATCGTTCTTAAAGAAAGACCAGCAATTGACAAAATTGAAATTGAAGGCAATAAAGCAATTAAGACCGAGGCATTGCTTGAAGGACTGACTGGTTCGGGGCTGTCGGAAGGAGAGATATTCAAAAAGGTTACACTCGAACATATCCGGACTGATTTAGAAAGACAGTATGTTTCTCAAGGTCGTTATGGCGCCCGAATAAAAACAGAACTCGAAGATCTGCCAAGGAACCGGGTTGCCATAAAAATCGACGTCACGGAAGGTGATGTCGCTGGCATTAAACATATCAATATTGTAGGAAATACAATATTTGATGATGAGACACTACTCGAACTGTTAGAACTGAAGTTACCGAGCCTATTTTCTTTCTACACGAAGGATGATCGATATTCCAAGGAGAAACTAACTGGTGATCTGGAAACACTAGAATCTCATTATCTTGACCGGGGTTACTTGAATTTTGTAATCGATTCAACTCAGGTTTCTATCGCTCCCAACAAAGAGGATGTCTATATCACAGTCAATGTGATTGAGGGTGAGCAGTTCACCGTGAAGGGTGTGGATGTTGCTGGTGAATTACATGACATTCCCGAGCAGAGTATCCGCGGTCTGATCTTTGTGAGACCGGGCCAGATATTTTCTCGTGAGGCGATGACAGCCTCGGAAGATCAGATTGAGAGAGCTCTGGGCAATGCGGGATACACCTTCGCAAGTGCCACGGGTCAGCCTGTCCAGAATGAGGATGATAATACCGTAGAGGTGAAGTTCTTTGTTGACGCTGGCCAGCGGGCATATGTGCGACGAATTGATTTCACGGGCAACACCTTTACTCAGGATGAAGTGTTGCGGCGTGAGATGCGACAGATGGAAGGTGGCTGGGCGTCAAATGCACTGATTGAGAGATCAAAAGTTCGCCTGGAACGATTGTTGTATTTCAAGGAAGTCTCGGTTGAGACGCCTGCAGTGGCCGGGACCGAAGATCAGATCGATGTGCTCTACACCGTGGAAGAAGCACCGTCAGGATCTATCTCCGGTACCCTCGGTTATGCACAGAGAACAGGCATCATGCTTGGTGCCAATTATCGGGAGAATAACTGGTTTGGTACGGGAAACAGCATCAACCTTGGTGTAAATCACAGCGCGTGGCAGACAGCCTACTCTTTTTCTTTCTTTGATCCCTACTTTACCGTGGATGGTGTGAGTCGTGGTTACTCTGTGTCCTTCCGAAAGAGTGATTTCGATGAGAGGAACATCGCGAGGTTTTCAACGGATTCGATTTCTACCAGTGTGAATTTTGGATATCCCACCAGTGAACTTTCTAGAATCAACTTCTCCCTCGGCTATGAGAATACCAAGATCAAGGAAGGAGTATTTCCAGCACAGGAGATATCCCAGTTCCTTGCGAGAGAAGGTAAGAAGTTTAATCTGTTTACCATTCAGGCAGCCTATTCGATGTCTGCTTTGAATAGAGGATTGCTGCCTTCGGGTGGTAAGTCTCAATCGCTTTCATTTGAGATGACGATACCTGGCAGTGAGCTTGAGTTCTACCGAATCAACTATGAAGGGCAAATCTTTTATCCACTCGTCAGAGGATTAAATTTGCGGTTGGCAACACATCTTGGTTACGGTGATTCCTATGGTGATACCAACACTTTCCCCTTCTATAAGAACTTCTATTCAGGAGGATTTGGTTCTGTCAGGGGTTATGAGAGTAATACTCTGGGGCCAAGATCGACGCCATCACCACTTGATCGTTTCAACGACCCTGATCCTATCGGTGGCAATGTACTGGTCAACTTCAATGCTGAAATTCTGTTCCCACTGCCGTTTATTGAGGACCAGCGGCAGATGAAATCAGTGTTCTTCGTGGATGGTGGCAATGTCTTTAATACTAACTGCCTGGAAATCAGCAAAATCTGTCAGGGTGTCAGTGACGGTGAACTGCGTTACACGGCCGGATTTGCGATTACCTGGATAACAGGTTTTGCACCCTTGAGTTTCAGTATTTCTGTACCAATCAATAAAAAAGCCGGAGACGAGCAGGAGTCGTTCCAGTTTGAGCTAGGTCGAGTGAATTAGGGTGTAGAAGGTCGAAGGGTCGAGTCGCGAACCTTCTTAAAAGTTTGTGGTCAAAAAACCTTCGGAAATGATAGATTGAGCGAAAGAGTTCCGATTTGCGTTTAATACTGCCAAACTTCTCGTAAGTGTTTGATTTTTATACTAACGCTAATAGATAGTTGAAGAACCTATGCAAAAAAGTGACCGTCTGGGCGGATAAAGGTACTTGCAGTTCCGAAAAAAGGCCGGGTATGCAAGTAAAGATCACGAAAAGCTGTCTACTTAATAGGCATCGCAAGAGAATCACAGCGTAGCTAGAGTCGTTTTCCGTTGAATCGAGGGTTGGGATGTGACAACATCGCGCCTTCAAAACATAACAGTAAGTCTTTAAATATCCAGCACTTGAGGAGAACATCTGTGCATATCAAACAACCTATTCTGGCAATTTTGGCAATCTCTGTATTGGCCTTGACGACGCCAGTCGCCTTGGCAGAAGTCAAAATAGCAGTCGTTGACGTGCAAACCGCGATACTGCAGTCCGAAGAGGCAAAACGCTTAATGGCGCAGATCCAGACTGAGTTCAAAACCAAAGAAGATGAGATTCGTGCGATTCAGTCCGAAGCTGCTGGCATGTTGGAGCGCGCACAGAAAGACGCTGAGGTGATGACTGAGTCGGAGAAACGGAAACTACAGCAGCAGATCGAGTCAAAGAACAATGACTTTGTTTACCTTCGACAAAAGCTACAACGCGAGATTGAGGAGCGGCAAAAAGAGTTATTTACCGGAATTGATGCCAAGGTCCAGAAAGCTATTGAAGATCTTGTGCTTGAAGAAGATTACGACTTGATCATTCCGCGCCAGGCGGCATTGTATGTTGGTGACCTGTACAACATTACTCGCAAAGTGACAGAAGGGCTGAATGCGATTGATGCAGATGCGCAGAAGAAGAAAAAGTAAGACACAAAACCTCCTGCTATTGTGACCTACACCCTGGGCGAGATAGCAGACGCGCTTGATCTTGAAGTTAGGGGTGATGCATCGGTTGAGATCAGCGGGATTGCAAACTTAATTGATGCAAAATCCGACCAGTTAACCTTTTTGTTCAATCCAGCCTATCTGAAGCAATTAGCGGACTCTGCAGCGGCAGCCGTCGTCCTGAATGACGAGTATGCAGATAGCTGTAATCTGCCAGTACTTGTTTGTGCGCAACCCAGATTGGCCTGGGCCAGAATTGCCGGATTGTTTGATCAAACACCACAACCGAGTGAAAAGATCCATCCAACTGCGGTTGTTTCTCCTACAGCGACCCATGGGAGTGATGTCACAATAGGTGCGTACGCTGTTGTTGAAGCAAGGGCAAGGCTTGATAAGAATGTTGTTGTTGGACCAGGTTGTTTTATTGGCGAAGCAGTGACGATCGGGGAATACAGCCGCCTGTCTGCGAATGTCAGTGTCTATCACGGTGTGACAATAGGTGAGCGAGCCATCATTCATAGCGGGGCGGTCATAGGGGCTGACGGTTTTGGATTTGAACCAGACTATACGACCGGTTCACTGGTTAAGATCCCACAGATCTTCTCGGTGTCTATTGGCGATGATGTGGAGATTGGTGCGGGTACTACGATAGATCGAGGTGCATTAAATGACACAAGCATTGCAAATGGAGTTAAGTTGGATAACCAGGTTCAGATTGGACATGGCACTTGCATAGGTGCCAATACCGCAATTTCCGGTTGTACAGCAATCGCTGGCAGCACAAAAATAGGCGCACATTGTTTGATTGGTGGGGCGGTTGGTATTATTGATAATATCGAGATTGTTGATCAGGTTGAGATTACTGCAATGTCGTTGGTCAGCCGATCGATCAGACAGAAAGGCAGGTATTCATCAGGTACGGGACTGATGCCGGGTAAGTCCTGGAAACGCAGCATTGTTGGTTTTGCAAAGCTTGATGAAATAATAAAACGCCTGAGAGCGCTGGAGAGGCAATTAAAGAAATGACTGAAAGTATCATGGAAGTCACCGATATTTGGCAATATCTTCCACATCGTTATCCATTTCTGCTGGTTGACCGGGTTCTCGAATTTGAAGCGGACAAGCGTATTGTCGCCATTAAAAATATCACCATCAATGAGCCTCAGTTTACGGGACATTTCCCGATGACCCCTGTCTTTCCCGGCATTCTGATTGTTGAAGCGATGGCTCAGGTATCCGGCATCCTGGCGTTTAGAAGTAGAAATCGCACCTTGGACGATGGTTATGTTTATTATCTTGCAGGTACCGATAAAACCAAGTTTAAGCGATCTGTGGTACCTGGCGACCAGCTTCGTATGGAGATTGAAATCGTCAACCTGCGAACTCATTGGATGAAGTCGGCGGGTAAAGCCTACGTTGGTGATCAGTTGGTTTGCTCATCCTTGCTAACTTGCGCCGAACAGAAAGTTACCTAGCGGTATCTGGTTCACACATCAGAAAGAACTGCCCTGATTCGGATCAGTGCGAGTTCATGTAATCATCGCAGAAATAGACACCATTCGTGTCAGAGAAGAGTGGCACTTACTTAGCGAGCAACTTGCAGCTAATGGTTCAATTTTGACAGGGTTGTGAGTGTAGAGCCCAGGTTTCTCTTTTCGCGTAGTTCTGCAGCGTGTGAAGGCAGGAGAGCCGGAGCCCCGAAGCTGTCTGAGCGAGTGGAGCACAGGGATGTGTGGAACGAGTAAGCGAAAAGAGAAACCTGGGATTGGAACGACGTAAGAGCGCCTCGTAAGAGCACTTAAGTAAGTGCCATTCCTGTCAGAGAATGCGTTTTTTGGATAAAATCTACCCATGACACATAGGATTCGGATAACTGTCAGCGTTAGAAGGAGAGTGTTCTGAGCCATTCACATCTCGTTGTTGGCATGGTCGCAGGAGAAGCTTCTGGTGATAATCTCGGGGCTAATCTCATCCGCGCCCTGAAACATCACAATGCTGATGCGAAATTTATAGGGATTGGCGGTCCAGCCATGATCCGTGAGGGGATGGAGTCATGGATTGATATTGAAAGACTATCTGTCAATGGGTTCGTTGATCCCATCAAACGACTGCCGGAATTACTAAGAATACTGTTAGGAACCCGGAACAGGATAATTACCTGCAATCCTGATTGTTTCATTGGAGTTGATTCAAATTTCTTTAACCTTCTGCTTGAAGGTATGCTAAAAAAGCATGGCATAAAGACCGTGCACTACGTTTCTCCGACAGTCTGGGCCTGGCGAAAAGGCAGAATAAAGAGTATTGCTAAAAAAGTTGATCTGATGCTGACGTTGTACCCATTCGAGCTGGATATCTATAGAGAGAATGGTATCAGGGCTGAATTTGTCGGTCATCCGAGAGCAGATGAGATCAAGCCAGGTGAGGGGGAGTCAGGCAAGGCTGCAGCTCGGGCAAGATACAATATTTCAGAAAATGCCGAGGTTATCGCGATCTTGCCGGGCAGCAGGAAAGGTGAGGTTTCTTATACAGGCCCCGATTTTTTCCAGGCAGCACTGAAAATAACTGAGCAAAAGCCAGATGTTGAGTTCATTGTTCCGGCCGCTAACGAAAAAAGAAAGGTGCAAATTGAAAAACAACTGGCTGATTTGAATCAAAGTCTGTCAGTTCAGGTTACTCTTGGCAATTCGAAGACAGCCATGCAGGCATCTGATGTAGTTCTGGTTAATTCAGGTACGGCAACTCTGGAAGCAATGCTGCTGAAAAAACCCATGGTCATGTCCTATCGATTGGGTGCTCTGACCTATGCCATCATCTCAAGACTGGTTACTACGGATTTTTTTGCACTACCAAATATCCTAAGCAATCGAGAACTGGTGCCTGAGTTCATTCAGGATGCAGCGACTCCGGATGCGCTTGCCGGTGCTGTGCTGAATCTTCTGGATAACAAGGATCCTTCATTGTTGGCAACATTCGATGAAATACACCATACACTGCTCGGAGATTCTAGCGCTGCAGCAGCAGAGGCAGTGCTGGATTTAATCGGTAAGACCGATGTACCGGCTTGAATATGTTGCCGGAGTGGATGAGGTTGGTCGTGGACCTCTTGCCGGAGCGGTTTTTGCTGCGGCGGTTGTTCTAAATCCTTTTACACTGATAGAAGGTTTGAAAGATTCAAAGGCGCTAACTGAGAAGCGAAGGAAAAACCTGGACGAAGAAATCAGAGCAAAAGCAGTCGCCTTTAGTATTGCCTGGGCGGATGTCGAAGAAATTGATGAGATCAATATCCTGCAGGCAAGTTTGCTGGCCATGCAACGTGCAGTCGACAACCTGAGCATAAGGGTTGATTTTGCGGTCGTTGATGGAAATCGAACACCCAGGCTCTATTGTCCGTCTGAATGGATAGTGAAAGGGGATAGCAAGCACGATGCTATTAAGGCAGCATCAATATTGGCCAAGGTGGCTCGCGACAGGGAAATGGAAGTTCTGGATGAAATATACCCTGTTTATGGTCTGGCGCGACACAAAGGATACCCCACTCAAATGCATCTGGATGCGTTGAGGAAACATGGACCGAGCCCGATACACAGGATGTCCTTTGCGCCCTGTCGACAAAAAGAACTGGATTGGTAATTGACTGATACTTCCGATAGACGTCAACCGCAGTGATGGTTGCATTCGGCATCGCCTCCGCAAGATCAATCGTCTGCACACCCGGTCCACACACCCATTGTCGAGGAATTTTGGATTGACAGGTAGTTCACCCGGGTGCGTCAGTGCCTTTAGTATGTTTTCTCTGTTTCCCGGTCCTTCTCTTGGCAGGTCGGCATGTACATCGAAGAATACGGAAAGAGCGTGATCCATGTGGGACTCCATGTGCCTGGAATTGACGAATCCGTGAGTCGAGATGTTTGCATCGTTGCATCGATACCCCGGATATATATCAGGTGGATAGCCAGTCTGTCGGGTCATCCAGAATGACACAGGTATTATCTACTTAAGTCAACCAGCAAGAAACCGCTAAATTCGCTCTGAAGCAGGTATTATAAGGCTTAGATGACCTCTAGACGATGGGTTCTAACGATAGTGAAAAGTCGCGTCTCGACCAGCAGCCACTCAGGTCTGACACTGGCCACGTGAAGGCGAGAAATATGAGTCTTTTTGTCCCGGTGTCGTATCGATTTGGAGCGCCTTCGGTTAATATCTGCTGCGCTATCGCTTAATATGTGCCCATTCATTTTAGGTCCAAACGCTCAATGAGTCAGACATTCGTCCACCTGCGCTTGCACTCCGAGTATTCTCTAAGCGATGGCATGGTCCGAATCAAACCTCTCGCCACGGCGGTTGCGGAAATGCAAATGCCAGCGGTGGCGGTCAGTGACGACAATAATCTTTTTGCCCTGATCAAGTTCTACAAAGCAGCCAGTGAAGCAGGTGTTAAACCTTTAATAGCCGCTGACGTGTGGGTGAGTGCCGATGACGAGAGCGAAGAAGCCACACCGCTGGTTCTGATTGCACGAAACGAAAAAGGTTATCGAAATCTATCAGAGCTGCTCTCCAGAGCTTATCTCGAAGGTCAGGCTCTGGGCTCGTTACAAACACACAAGGCAACATTACAGAGGCAGTGGATTGCGGAGCAAGCGCAGGGGCTGATCGCTCTGTCCGCTGGTCGGCAGGGTGATGTTGGCAAGGCGCTGCTCTCAGGCAAACACGAACTTGCATCCCAACTGGCCAGACAATGGTTGGGTATTTTTCCTGATGCCTACTATTTTGAGCTGCAGCGGACTGGTCGTCCTAATGAAGAAGAGTATATACAAAGGGTAGTCGATCTCGCCCTGCAAATAGACTGTCCGGTTGTCGCAACCAACGATGTTCGGTTCAGCTCCAGGGAAGAGTATGAAGCCCACGAAGCAAGAATATGCATACACGATGGTCGTACCCTGGACGATCCAAGGCGGGAAAGACGGTACACGGAACAGCAATATCTCAAATCACCAGAAGAAATGTGTGAACTGTTTGCTGATATTCCGGAAGCAATCGAAAACACAGTCGAAATTGCAAAACGTTGCAATGTCAAAGTCAATCTCGGGGACATCCATCTGCCGGAATATCAAATCCCGGATGGTTATTCAACGGAATCCTTTTTTTATGAAGTATCAGAACGAGGACTGGAGCAACGGCTGGAGAAGATACTCTATACTCAGAAGGAGGATCATTCCGGGAAACGACGGGTCTATGAAGACCGTCTTGCCTTTGAACTTGATGTCATCAATAAAATGGGATTTGCCGGCTATTTCCTGATCGTGATGGAGTTCGTTGAATGGGCGAGGGATAACGATATTCCGGTCGGTCCCGGCAGGGGATCGGGCGCAGGTTCGCTTGTCGCATACGCGCTGCGAATTACCGACGTTGATCCGCTGGAATACGATTTGCTATTCGAACGGTTCCTGAATCCAGAACGGGTCTCCTTGCCTGACTTCGATATAGACTTCTGCATGGATGGTCGTGACCGGGTAATCCAGCATGTCACCGAACGTTACGGGCGAAATGCGGTATCTCAGATCATCACCTTTGGTACCATGGCTGCAAAAGCCGTGGTGCGTGATGTCGCCAGGGTGCAAGGAAAATCCTACGGTCTGGCAGATAAGTTATCCAAGTTAATACCCTTCAAACCGGGCATGACACTGGACAAGGCACTCGATGAAGAACCATTGTTGGGTGAATTTATATCCCAGAATGAGGATGCTGATGAAATCATGGAGATGGCCTTCAAACTGGAGGGGCTGGCCAGGAATGTTGGTAAACATGCCGGTGGAGTCGTTATTGCGCCGACCCGGATAACTGATTATTCACCGATCTATTGTGATGAATCAGGCGCCAACTTCATGACGCAGTTTGACATGAATGATGTCGAGCAGGCTGGATTGGTGAAATTCGACTTTCTTGGTTTGCGCACACTCACAATCATTGACAATGCTGTTAAGAGTATCAACCAGCACAAGCTGGATGCCGGTGATGAACTTATTGAGATAGGCGACATATTCCTGGAAGACCCAGCGGTGTTCGAAGACCTGAGAGCTGCAAAAACCACAGCGGTCTTCCAATTGGAATCCCGTGGTATGAAAGATCTGATAAAACAGGTTAAACCTAATCGATTTGGCGACATCGTGGCATTGGTCGCACTGTTTCGTCCTGGTCCGTTGGAACTGAAAGATGATTTTGTTCGTCGCAAGATTGGTATTGATGAAGTTGACTATTTGCATCCCAGCTTGCAACCGGTTCTCGAAGGCACCTATGGCGTCATGTTGTATCAGGAGCAGGTCATGCAAATCGCTCAGGTACTGGCCGGTTATACCCTGGCTGATGCGGACTTATTGCGTCGCGCGATGGGTAAGAAAAAACCGGAAGAAATGGCGAAACAGAGAGACAGTTTTCTGCGTGGTGCACAAGAAAATGGGGTGGATGGTGAACAGGCGGATCACATATTTAACCTGATGGAAAAATTCGCTGGTTATGGTTTCAATAAACCCCACTCTGTCGCTTATGCCTTGATTGCCTATCAGACAGCCTGGCTGAAACACTACTATCCTGTTGATTTTATGGCCGCTGTGCTGTCGGCAGATATGCAGAACACCGATAAGGTTGTTATCAATATTGAAGAATGCCGAGAGATGGACATTGCCATCTCTCCCCCTAATGTCAACAAAGGAGGATTTCGTTTTGTCGCTGACTCGGATAAAAGCATTATATACGGTCTGGGTGCCATCAAGGGCGTGGGTGAAGGGCCGGTTGAGGCAATAGTCAACAGTCGTTGTGAAGATGGTCAGTTCGATGATCTGTACGACTTATGCGAACGTGTTGATGGCAGGAAAGTAAACAAAAGAGCGATCGAGGCGTTAATTGGATGTGGTGCTCTTGATGAACTGGCATGCTTTGATAGTCAGAATGAACAGCTAAAATCAATTGATTACAGACGCGCACTTCTGTTTGCGAATCAGGAAGACGCTGCAAGAGCAGCAGAACAGAAAACTCACAATAAAGATGGTGGCTTGATGGATTTGTTTGGTGAAGACACCTTTTGTGGCAGAGAGCATAACTCACGATATAACTACCTTGAAGGCTTGCGCAGCCTTACTTTCAAGGATCGATTGAATCTTGAGAAAGAAACTCTGGGTCTTTATCTGACAGGACATCCCTTTGATTTATATGAAACTGAAATGAAGCATCTTGCTAAAACTCGAATCATCGACCTCAGGGTGAGCAAAGATGAACAGATTGTCGCAGGCCTGATTGTTGGTCTAAGAACGATGAAATCAAAAAAAGGTGGAACCGGTGTCTTTGTCACGCTTGACGACAAAAGTGCTCGGTTGGAGGTTTCTGTATTCGAAGAAATGTACGAGGCACACTACGGAAAATTACAAAAAGATACTGTGATCTTTTGCAAAGGCGTCACCAGCGTTGACGATTTTACGGGTGGAATGCGGATGCGTGCCACCGATGTTTATGATTTGATACAGGCAAGAGAAAAATCAGTCAAACGATTGAGACTAAGCTTTTTAGATGCAAATCTGGATCCAGATTTCACGTCCGAGTTAGCCTGTGTTCTGGAACCCTTTAAAGCTCCTGCAGGAGCAGGTTGTCCTGTTTCAATCGCATACATTCGACCTGATGCCCAGGCGGAAGTAACACTCGGAGATGCCTGGCGAGTCTCACCTGATGATGATTTGATTCAAAACCTCAGGGATCGCTATGGGTTTGACAAGGTTGCACTCGACTACTAGCGTTAGAGAACACTTACCCACTTTGTCTATATGTTAGGTATCACCATGCTCAGTCAAAGTGACATCGAGTCAGTCAACAGTTGTAGGGGCCGTGTTGTCGTTGCTTACAGTGGTGGAATAGACTCAACTGTTGTGTTGTATTTGCTCTGTAAAAATACAGAAAAAACGATTCACGCACTTCATGTCAATCATGCATTGCAGGACGATGCTGATGACTGGCAACGGCATTGTGAAAAGGTGTGTGAAGACTTAGGTGTTGAACTTTACACTGTAAATGTAGACGTAAAACGTTCTGGTAATCTTGAACTCGCAGCGAGAAATGCCAGATATTCAGCGTTTGAGCATTTCCTGCTTGAAGATGATTTGCTGGTGCTGGCTCATCATCTGGATGATCAGATCGAAACTGTTTTACTGCATTTGCTTCGTGGTGATTCACCATTTGGCCTGCGAGGTATGCCTCAGGAGCGTACTGTTGGAAAAGCCCGGTTAATTCGACCAATACTGCATATAGCCAGAGACAGAATCGTTGAATTCGCAAATGAGCATGCGCTCGACTGGATCGAAGATGGCAGTAATCAAAATATTGAATTCAATCGGAATTACCTTCGTGCGGAGATCATACCCAGACTCAAGTCGCGCTGGACCAACCTGTCCACGACGATTGAAAATGCACTGATTCGAATCGAAGAAGGTATGGAAGTCATTGATTTTGTTGCAGAATCTGATCTGAAAGAAATTCTTGTGGATCAGAGAAAAATCAGTCTTGAAAAACTAAAAGTACTCACACCAGTGCGGCAAGCAAACGTTTTCAGAATCTGGTTGAAACACAAAGGAATTACGGATGTGCCTGCTAACAGAATGATTAAGGATTATCTTAATAGTCTGCTCACCGCTCGGGTTGATGCCGCACCTTTGTTGATCTGGCGGGACATAGAGCTGCGAAGGTATGGTGATTATTTATATTTGATTCGCAGCCTGGAAAAAGAGAACACTGAAGCGCGCTATCAGTTTAGAGGAGACTCGATTGTCATTAACAATGGCATTGTTAATGCCGATATGACTAAGGGGCAAGGCATAGTGGTTGGCCGATCAAAAGATCTGTCGATTGGTTTTAGATCGGGTGGAGAGAAAATAAGGTTCCAGAAGAACAGGTCATTAAAGAATGTTTTTCAGGAGAACGACGTACCATCCTTTCTCAGAGATCATATTCCACTCATATTCCTTGATGAAGAATTAGTGGCAGTCTGTGGTGTTGCGAGCTGGGAACTCCCACCCATCGTTGCTCCTCATGTCAGGGCTGATGCCTCAGAATCAGGCTGGCATTTCGATTGGCAGTTTTAGTGTTTCCTCGTCTATGTTGTGAAGATTATCCATTTTCGGATTGAGCAGTCAGGGAAGGAGTGTTATTCTAGAACCCCATCTTGGTCAGCCTCTCTGGCCATATTGTTTTCAGATGGGAGTTAAATGTCTCGTTTTATATTTGTTACCGGTGGAGTTGTTTCCTCACTAGGAAAAGGTATCACCGCTGCATCTCTGGGCGCTATTCTTGAGGCCCGCGGCCTGAGCATCACCATGCTAAAGCTCGATCCTTACATCAATGTAGATCCGGGCACCATGAGCCCGCTGCAGCACGGTGAGGTGTTTGTTACGGCTGATGGTACTGAGACTGATCTCGATCTGGGCCATTATGAACGTTTCATCCGCACCACGATGACCAGGGTCAATAACTTCACCACGGGTCAGGTTTACGCTGATGTTATTGCCCGGGAGCGTCGCGGGGACTATCTTGGGGCGACGATACAGGTGATTCCTCATATTACCGATGCAATTAAGGAACGCATCATTGAAGGTGCTGGCGATAATGACGTGGTGATTGTCGAGGTTGGCGGCACGGTTGGTGATATTGAATCTCAACCTTTTCTTGAGGCGGCGAGGCAGCTTCGATTTGAAATGGGGTCGCAAAATGCCTTGTTTATCCACCTGACCCTGGTTCCTTTTATCGCGACAGCAGGCGAGACCAAGACCAAACCCACACAACACTCAGTGAAAGAGCTGCGATCCATCGGCCTGCAGCCAGACGTACTGATTGTGCGTTCCGATCACGAAATCGCCCAGTCCGCGAGAGATAAGATCGCGTTATTTACCAATGTTGAGCGTAATGCCGTTATTCCTTTGATGGATGCCAGAACCATCTATGAGATTCCATCACTACTGCATCAACAGAATCTTGATGAAATAGTCGTGAACAAGCTGAACATCAGTTGTCCGGCAGCAGACCTGAAAGAATGGGAGAAGGTGGCTGACGCTCATTTGAATCCCGATAAGACCATGAAATTGTTTATGGTGGGTAAATACATGGAGCTGCTGGATGCCTACAAGTCCTTGACCGAGGCAATTATCCATGCCGGCATTCAAACTAGAACTGACGTGCAGGTCACATTCCTCGATTCAGAAGATGTCCTCAAGCATGGCGTTGGGCTACTTGAGGAAGCAGACGCCATACTGGTACCTGGTGGATTTGGTTCGAGAGGATTTGAGGGAAAAATAGCCGCAGCAGGCTATGCGAGAGAGAACAAAGTACCTTATCTTGGTATTTGCTACGGGCTGCATGCAGCCATTATTGACTATGCGCGTAACGTTTGTGGCCTTGAGAATGCTGATACCACTGAAAATAACCCGAATACACCACATCCGATGATCGGACTGATTACGGAGTGGATGAATGAAGATGGTAGCGTCGAAATGCGTAATACTGATTCAGACCTTGGCGGTACCATGCGCATGGGTGAGCAGGAGTGCAAATTAAGCTGTGACTCACTGACCTATCAGATCTATGGGAAGTCCTCCATCAAGGAGCGTCATCGTCATCGATACGAGGTTAACAACAATTACGTAGCTGATCTGGAGAAAGCAGGTATGCGGATGGCTGGTCGCTCCATGGATAACTCGTTAGTTGAGGTTATTGAGTTAAAAGATCATCCCTGGTTTATTGCCAGCCAGTTCCACCCGGAATTTACGTCAACCCCGCGAGATGGTCATCCCTTGTTTAAAAGCTTTGTTGATGCTGCACTTCAGCAAAAAAAGCACTAACGAGATATAGCTTCCACCAGTATAAACAGTGCTCGTCGACCGACTGACCTGTTCCTCCGTGATCCGGTGACAACCTGAGTTAAATGACAGATTTTGAGACAAGGAAACCAGGTAGTTGTATGATCTGTGTAGTGCAGTTGATTTGCCCCACAGGAACTAACCAGATATTAGCTGATGAATCTTTGTGAATTTGAAGTTGGTGAAAACACACCATTTTTCCTCATTGCTGGAACCTGTGTCGTTGAAACAGAGCAAATGACCATGGATACAGCGGGTGAATTGAAAGAGATCTGCGATAGTCTGAATATTCATCTCATTTACAAATCCTCATTCGATAAAGCCAATCGTTCCTCACATGAAAGTTATCGTGGTCCAGGATTGGATTCTGGTTTGAAAATCCTGCAAAAAGTAAACAAGGAGCTGGGTCTACCGGTTTTGACAGATGTACATGAAGACACCCCGTTGTCTGAGGTGGCAGAGGTGGTGTCGGTACTACAGACGCCCGCCTTCTTGTGCCGTCAAACCAATTTTATTCAAAATGTAGCCAGTGTGGGGTTGCCTGTGAACCTAAAGAAGGGCCAGTTTCTTGCACCATGGGACATGAAACATGTCTATCAGAAAGCCAGAGAAACGGGGAACGAAAACATCATGGTCTGTGAACGTGGTGTCAGCTTCGGATACAACAATCTTGTTTCCGATATGCGATCTTTGACAGAGTTGAAAGCGATTGGTTGCCCGGTTGTTTTTGATGCAACTCACAGCGCGCAGCTACCCGGCGGACAGGGTTCGAGTTCGGGTGGGCAACGAGAAATGGTACCTGTGCTGGCTCGTGCTGCCACCGGGGTGGGTATTCACGGGCTATTTATGGAAACTCATCCTGATCCTGAAAATGCCCTGAGTGACGGCCCAAACTCGTGGCCGCTTGGGCAGATGCATGAACTATTATCACTACTTAAGCAAATTGATGCTGTTATTAAATCCAGTAACCTGCCTGAAGAGGCAGAGAAGTAGCAGGGAGTGCTGTAAGTGACAGAGATCGTAGATATTCGAGCCCGGGAGATTCTTGATTCTCGAGGTAACCCCACGGTTGAAGCTGATGTCGAGTTAGAAAATGGAATAATTGGTACGGCCTGTGTGCCTTCGGGTGCGTCTACGGGATCTCGAGAAGCATTGGAACTAAGAGACAAAGATCCACTTCGATATAATGGAAAAGGTGTGCTGACTGCGGTAGAAAACGTAAACACTCACATCCGAGAGCCCTTGTTGGGACATGATGTCGAGAATCAAAAAGATCTTGACCAGCGCATGATCGAAATAGATGGAACCGATAACAAAGGTTCGCTGGGTGCAAATGCCATACTGTCGGTCTCGCTGGCGGCTGTAAAGGCAGCAGCGATGGCGAGAGGAATGGCCCTGTACGAATATCTGGCTGAACTTGACGGCAGTCCGGGTCGCTACAGCATGCCAGTTCCTATGATGAATATTCTAAATGGCGGTGAGCATGCTGATAATAACGTGGATATTCAGGAATTCATGATCCTGCCGGTTGGTGCGGCTAATTTCTCAGAAGCGCTGCGCTGCGGTACTGAGGTTTTTCATACGTTGAAATCTGTCCTGAGTGAACGTGGATTAAATACAGCGGTGGGTGACGAGGGTGGTTTCGCGCCGGATCTCCCCAGCAACGAAGCCGCGCTTGAAGCGATATTGGAATCGATAGAAAAGGCAGGATATTCGGCTGGTAAGGATGTTTACCTTGGACTTGACTGTGCCGCGTCGGAGTTTTACCGGGATAATACATACGTGCTTGGAAGTGAGAACAGGAGCTTCGACTCCGAAGGTTTCACGGAATATCTGGTGGATCTTACGAGACGATATCCGATTATTTCTATCGAAGATGGCATGGATGAGAGTGACTGGGAAGGTTGGGGTTTACTCACCGATGTGATTGGCAGAGAAATACAACTGGTGGGGGATGATTTATTTGTAACAAATTCTGAAATTCTGCAGAAGGGGATTGATACAAAAGTTGCGAACTCCATCCTGATCAAGCTCAACCAGATTGGCACCTTAACTGAAACGTTAGAGACGATTCATCTTGCGAAAAGTGCCGGATATACAACGGTCATCTCTCATCGATCTGGTGAGACAGAAGACACCACCATCGCCGATCTTGCCGTTGCAACAGCAGCAGGACAAATCAAGACCGGATCCCTGAGCCGGTCTGATCGAATTGCAAAATATAACCGTTTACTTAGAATTGAAGATCAGTCACACGCCCTGTTTAAGGGTATTGTGGAATTCCAAAGGTGATTTGAATAGGTGATAATACGGCATGGTCAAGCTGCGATTAAAAGGCTGACGGCAAAAGACAGGAATTTATAGGATGAGCAGGTAAGACATGACCGTTCGCAGGGGATTAGTAGCAATCTTACTCCTTATGTTTGTCGGGCTTCAATTTCGTCTGTGGGTTGGCGAGGGTAGTTTTGCACATGTCAGTGGACTCCAGAGCAAGGTTGAGAGAGCGCAGACTGGCAATAGCGTCAAAGAACAGCGCAACAAAGTGCTTAAAGAAGAAATTATTGACCTGAAAAGCGGCCATGAATCAATGGAAGAAAAAGCCAGAAGTGAATTAGGGCTGATAAAGGAGGATGAGACTTTTTTCCTGCTGGTTGATCAGGAAAATCCTTGATTGATGGAAAGGAAAATTACTGATTCTTCACTGGTGAATTCAGGTCAGACTGAAGCGAACTTTCACTACTCTTCGATCATACGCTGCTAATGGCCCCCTCGTTTCAATCTGTGTCAATCGTAGTGCCCGCAGCGGGAAAGGGTGTACGAATAAAAAGCGATACCTCAAAACAATATTTAGAAGTTGCTGAAAAACCCATACTGCAACATACGCTTGAACGCCTTGCGACGCTTAATCCCAAAAGTATTGTGTTGGTTGTGGCGAAGGATGATGATGCCTGGCGGTCAGTTAAGGCGACCGAACAATGCACAATTGTCGTTGGTGGCCAAACCAGAGCAGACTCTGTACTAAATGGGCTCAAGGCTGTTGAGGGTAATGAGAACGATTGGGTCATGGTGCATGATTGCGTTCGACCCTGTGTCAGACCGGATGATATACAACGTCTTTATGATGTGCTCGCGAACACGGTTAGTGGCGGCTTGTTGGCTATTCCTGTTTCAGATACATTAAAAAAAGTATCTGCATCTGAGGTGGTTTCGACTGTTCCCAGGCAAGACTATTGGCTGGCACAGACGCCGCAAATGTTCAGGTTGGGATTGCTGACTTCGGCTTTGGAACAAATGAAAAAAAATAATGAAGTATTTACAGATGAAGCGGCAGCGATTGAATCAATAGGGCATAAACCGAAGATAGTACCTGGTAGTCCGGACAATATAAAAATAACAACTTCAGAAGATCTGTTACTGGCAGAATTCTACTTGAAGGCACAGCAAGGGAGCTAAGGTGAGGATAGGCTCAGGTTTTGATGCGCATCGATTTGGGGAAGCCAGGGCAGCGGCGATTAAGATCGGTGGCGTTGAGATCCCTTTCGATAGGGAAGTATTAGCTCATTCAGACGGGGACGTTGTGTTGCATGCCCTCTGTGACGCGATGCTGGGGGCTCTGGCGCTGGGAGATATTGGTCAACATTTCCCTGACTCCGACCCGCAGTATCAAAATATCGATAGTCGAGATCTCTTGCGTTTGACAGCAAAGAAGATTGCAGGTGAAGGTTTCAATCTTCTGAATGCTGATATCACATTGATATCTCAAGTTCCTCGGATATCAGGCTATGTCAATTCTATGCGTGAATGCATTGCTGAAGATCTTGATGTCGATGTCTCGATGTTGAGTATCAAGGCTACCACGACAGAGAAAATGGGGTTCATTGGTCGTGAGGAAGGGCTTGCTGCCCAGGCAGTGGTATTGTTGAGTGAATAGGGAATTTTGTCTGGATTTTTCACGAGCTTTTGGAAGCTCACTGGGAAGTGGAGTAATTCGGCATACACCGGCAGATTTTCGGGTTACAGAGATTCTGGGATTCGAACCGAGTGGCAGCGGTGAACATGTTTATCTGTACGTTAGAAAGATTGATGCAAACACAGGTTGGGTTGCCGAACAGTTAGCTCGGTTTTTGAACATTCGTCACTTTGATGTGGGGTATGCCGGACGCAAAGATCGTCATGCTGAGACGGAGCAGTGGTTTAGTTGCTGGCTGCCAGGTAATAGAGAACCAGATTGGTCGAATTTACAGATTGAAGGCATTGAGATACTCAAGATTGTCAGGCATGACAAGAAGTTGCGGCGTGGTGATCATCTCGGTAATCGATTTAAATTAAGGATTAGCGAGTTGAGGGTGTCTGTTGATGAATCGATTCTGATTACGCGATTGAATCAACTTAAGAAGAATGGATTCCCGAATTACTTTGGCGAACAACGGTTTGGGCGCGGTGGCAGAAATCTGCAAAAGGCCAATGAGTTGCTGAACGGTGCAAAGCTGGGTCGACATCAGAGAAACTTGTATATTTCTGCTGCCAGATCATATTTATTTAATTGGGAATTATCAAAAAAAGTGGACAACGGACAGTGGACAGGGTGCAAATATGCCTGGTTGTACGGGCTGGCACCGCATCGTGATATTGAGGTGCCAGCCGTCGATGTCGATTTCCAGGACTGGGGGCAGGGATTGGAGCGGCTGGGGGTGAAAGCGATGCGAAGATCGCTGGCTGTTTTGCCTGAAGAATTTGACTGGCAGTTCTCCACAGATCAAAGTCAGCTGGTTCTTGCGTTTTCATTACCCAGTGGCGCATATGCCACCTGTTTGTTGCGAGAGTTGATAGATTACGAGGAAGTACGAATTGAGTAAGCAGGATATCAACGGTGTGGGTATGACTTCTCAGCGTACACGAAGCAGGTTGGTTACAAGATTGCACGAACAGGGTATCACTGATGAGCGAGTCCTTGATCTTATAAATTCCACTCCAAGACATCTGTTTATCGATGAAGCGCTTGCCCATCGCGCCTACGAAGACACCGCGCTGCCAATTGGATTTAACCAGACGATTTCACAGCCTTTCATTGTTGCTCTTATGACCCAAAGTCTGTTTTCAGGATCTCGACTGAAACGTGTTCTCGAAATAGGGACAGGATCCGGCTACCAGACAGCGATTTTGGCACAACTGTCAGATAAGGTTTATACCGTAGAGCGGATTCAGGTGCTGTTGGATAAGGCCAGAGAACGTCTCAGGCAATTGAACCTGAAGAATATCCAGTTTAAATATGATGATGGTAACGTGGGGTGGGTCGATCGAAGCCCATTCGATGGTATTATCGTGACTGCCTCACCAAGACACGTGCCAGAAGAGTTATTGTCTCAGCTGGCTGATGGCGGAAGAATGGTCATTCCTGTCGGTGATTACCAGCAGCAGTTGAAATTAATCACGCGTACCGGAGATTCCTTTCAAACGGAGTTTCTGGAGCATGTTAGATTCGTTCCTCTGCTCGGTGGTAAGAGCTAGGTGGTAAACGCCGGGATGAATCAAATGGAAACTAAACACGTCAGATGAAGTGTCATATATGAAAGAAACTTTACGAGTTTTCATCGTCGGCATGATAATGGGTGCAGCCGAAGTGGTGCCTGGTGTTTCAGGTGGCACCATCGCTTTCGTCACCGGCATATACGAGAGACTGGTCAGTGCAATTCAACGCTTCAATCCGATGTTGGTGCGAGACGTGGTTAGAGATGGTTTTTTGACTACCTGGAAAAACGTCGACGGTAATTTTCTTCTGAGCCTGTTTGCAGGCATGGTTATCTCGATATTGTCTCTGGCCAGCGGTGTGAGTTACCTCCTTGATCAATACCCTATTTTCATCTGGTCGTTCTTCTTTGGGCTGGTCATTGCATCCGTGGTATTGGTCAAAAAACAGATTTCTCGCCTTGGCTGGGATATTGGGCTTATTGTACTCATCGGTGCTCTATTTGGGCTCATGGTGTCCAATCTTGTTCCTATTGAGCTTGAACCGGCCCCTGTGTACCTGTTCCTGGGAGGTGCAGTTGCGGTGTGTGCATGGATTTTGCCAGGGCTTTCTGGCAGCTTTATTTTGTTGATGCTTGGTCTGTATCGATTTGTACTGGAAGCAATCAAGGATCTTGATCTGATGGTTTTGCTGGTTCTCGGTCTTGGATGTGGAATAGGTATCGTTTCTTTCGCGGGTTTGCTAAAGCGTCTGTTGCAGTTTTACCATGACGAGGTTCTGGCGCTTTTAACCGGCTTCATGTTGGGATCACTGGTCAAACTATGGCCCTGGCAGCACACGTTGAGCTATCAACTGAAACCCGATGGGTCGCAGATCCCCCTCCTGCAAGATCCGGTATCTCCGTTCGCATACACTGGAATAACTGGCCATAGCCCGGAATTGGCAATTGCTCTGATTGGACTTCTCATGGGTTGTATCGGCGTTCTGGGGCTGGATCTGTTGGCTAGAATGGAGTCAAAAGACACATCGAAGTCAGACAATCATTAGTCGAATCGATCCTTAGATTGTTTATACAATAAAAATCAGGCAAGTATTCCAAAAAAAGATAATAATTGGGGTCGGGTTTAGAAAGGATATGAACAATAATCGGTACTCATGTTAGATCAGCGTCAAAACTACTGGCTACTATTGTTAATCACACTGTCAACTTCCGGTTGTTTCTCAGGTGGATCTTATGTGCCCGTTAGAGCAGCTGGCGAGAGAAGTACAGGCGCAGCGAAACACCATGTGGTAAGAAAAGGCGATACCCTGTACTCAGTGGCTTTTCGGTATGGTCTGGACTATAAGCTGATCGCAGAAGCTAACAACATTGATCCGCCGTATACGATATATCTGAATCAGAAACTCGCGCTGGCGAAAACAAAATCCCGGCGCGCTGTCCAGGCAACCAAACTACGTCAAAAAACTGTCACCAGGAAATCTGCTGGCGTGACAAAGAACGGTCGATTGAGCAAAAGTCAATCTGCAAAGATCAACTGGCGGTGGCCAGTGGATGGTGTTGTGGTAAATGGTTTTACACTTTCAGGGAAAGTAAATAAGGGTGTTGATATTCGAGGTCGTTTGGGTGAATCTGTGGGCTCCGCAGCTGATGGCGTCGTGGTTTACGCGGGCAGTGGATTGCGAGGTTACGGGAAGCTTGTCATCGTTAAACACAGTGATCGCTTTCTTAGTGCATACGGACACAATCAGGCAATTCTCGTAAAAGAAGGAGATAAAGTTAAAAGCGGACAAGTTGTTGCCGAAATAGGTTCTAGTGGTCCGAATCATGAAATGCTGCATTTTGAGATTCGGAAAAACGGCAAGCCAGAGGATCCATTAATATATTTGCCCAGTAGATAAAGGCGCTGCACAGTTCGGACCAGATTCTGATCAATCCATTCCTGATACGGTTCCGAATAGCAGGCAGGCTAATCTAGAACAACTGCAGGGCTCTGATCTTCGATCTGATATCGCTCTTTATAAGTACCGCTGAAGGCTCTTTATAAGCATCGCTGAAGGCTCTTTATAAGCACCGCTGAAGGCTCTTTATAAGTACCGCTGAAGGCTCTTTATAAGTACCGCTGAAGGCTCTTTATAAGCACCGCTGAAGGCTCTTTATAAGTACCGCTGAGGGCTCATCTTTCCAAATGTTCGAGCTTTCCTTTTACTTCGGCCCAGTCCTCAGCATCTTCTGGCGGTTCCTTTTTCTCAGTGATGTTTGGCCAGATTTCCGAGAGCTCTGTGTTAAGGTCAAGAAAATTCTGTTCTGATTCCGGTAGTTCGTCTTCGGAGAAAATGGCATCTACAGGACACTCGGGCTCACATAAAGCGCAATCGATACATTCATCTGGATTGATGACCAGGAAATTTGGTCCCTCATAGAAACAATCAACAGGGCAGACTTCGACACAATCTGTATGCTTACACTTGATGCAAGCGTCACTAACCACAAATGTCATGGATTTTGTCCTTATTTAGAGACTGAAAAAAAAGCATTCTATCAGCTTTTTCGCCCTGAACAACCAGAGAGCACCAATGTTGATCAGCAGCTATATGTCAGCATCAGCCTTTAGTGCGTAGAGCAAATCGAGTGCTTCTCTGGGACTCAGGTCATCGACATTCAAATTCCTAAGTCTTTCCAGAATGGTGCTGTCACCCTGATTGCTGAGAAAAAGATCGGATTGTTGTGGTGCAGTATGGACCTCATTCTCTTCCAGTTGTCGAAGCTTCGATCGTGCATCGTCAATAACGGTTTTTGGCACACCCGCCAGTCTTGCAACCTGTAAGCCGTAACTTTGACTCGCAGGGCCATCGTTTGCCGAATACATGAAAATGATCTTGTCTCCGTGCTCCTTTGCGGTCATATGAACATTTGCCGTAGCAGGTAGCAGATCCTGAAGCGTGGTGAGTTCGAAATAGTGGGTCGCGAAGAGTGTCAGGGCGCGGGATTTTTCTGCAATATAAGCCGCAGATGCCCAGGCCAGGGACAGGCCGTCAAACGTGGACGTACCTCGGCCAATTTCATCTAACAGAACCAATGATCTTTCGGTCGCGTTGTTCAGTATCATGGCCGTTTCGGTCATTTCAACCATGAACGTGGAACGTCCGGCAGCCAGATCGTCGGAAGAGCCAATTCTCGTGAAGATCCGATCAACGGGTCCGACGATGGCGGAGTCCGCTGGGACGAAACAGCCGATATGAGCCATTAATGTGATCAGCGCTGTTTGTCTCATAAAGGTCGATTTGCCCCCCATGTTGGGACCTGTGATTATCAGCAGCCTGCGCTTGTCGTGAAGGTCCAGATCATTGGCGACGAACGGCGTCTCAAGAACCTGTTCAACCACCAGGTGTCGACCTGCGGTAATCTTGATTTCGGCAGTTTCCGTCAGAATTGGCCTGCATAGTGAAAGAGTCAGCGAGCGTTCCGTAAGGTTACAGATCACATCCAATTGGGCAATCGCCGCAGATGTAGCCTGTAGTGCATGAAGATCATCGAGGAGCATGTCGAGTAATTCCTCGTAGAGCTGTTTTTCACGAGCCAGCGCCCGACCCTTGCTGCTCAGCGCCTTGTCTTCGAATTCCTTAAGTTCCGGGGTGATGAATCGTTCCGCATTTTTCAGCGTCTGACGCCGAACATAGCGATCCGGTGCCTGCTCCGACTGACTGCGGGATATTTCGATGTAGTAGCCATGAACCCGATTGTAGCCAACCTTGAGGCTGGACAGACCAGTAGCCTTACGTTCCTCGCTCTCGAGTCGGACCAGATACTCTGCTGCGTTTTCGCTAATCCCCCGGAGATCGTCAAGTTCTTCATCATATCCGGCTGCAATAACGCCTCCTTCGCGAATGACGACGGGTGGGTTTTCAATGATTGCATTGGTCAGTAGTTGGCATAGCTCGGGATACGGTTGGCAGTATTTGGAAATCCGACCCAGTAGATCTGTCTGCATATCGGTCAGAGCACTGGCGAGATTCGGCAGTACCTGTAAACCCAGCTTAAGTCGTTCAAGGTCTCTGGGTCTGGCAGAGCGCAAGGCGACCCGTGCAAGGATTCTCTCGATGTCGCCGATTTGTTTCAGGTAGCCCTGCAGTATCTCGAAGCCATAGTTACTGAGGAGATATTCAATCGTATCCAGTCGGTGATTGAGTTCATCGTGATCACGTATTGGTCTGTTGATCCATCGATTCAGGAGCCTGCTGCCCATGGCGGTTGAGGCTTTGTCCAATATCGAGAACAAGGTATTCTCGCTTCCGCCAGAGATGTTCCTGTCCAATTCCAGGTTTCGTCGCGAAGCCCCATCAATGGCGACAGCTTCATCGTTGTTCAGGCTGGTCATGGATTGAATGTGAGGCAGCGCGGTACGCTGGGTTTCTTGAACATAAGCCAGCAGACAACCTGCTGCAGCAACAGCAACAGGCTTGTTGTCACAATCAAAGCCTGACAGATCCCTGGTTTTGAATTGCGTGGTCAGGGTGACGATGGCCTGCCCGTGGTCGAATTCCCACAAGGGTCTTCTCTTAAGACCGACTCTTTGCAGGGTGTTTTCCGGATAGTTGATTTCATTGGCGATGATAAGCTCTGCAGGATTCAGCCGGGAAATCTCAGTGATAAATGTATCTTCATCATGAACCTCAATGACCTCAAAACGACCACTTGCCAGATCAAGACTGGCGATACCAAACAGACCATCTACCTGGAATGCGGCGACGATGAGACAGTCCTGATGGGACTCAAGCAAAGACTCATCCGTCAGAGTGCCCGGTGTGATAATGCGGACGACTTTCCGCTCAACAGGTCCTTTGGCTTCAGACGGATTACCGATTTGTTCACAAATCGCTACCGAAACGCCTGCTCTGACCAGTTTTGCCAGGTAACCGTCGGCGGAATGAAATGGAACGCCGCACATGGGAATCGGTTGCCCGGCGGAAGATCCTCTGGCTGTCAGCGTTATATCGAGCAATTCTGCGGCACGTTTTGCGTCGTCAAAAAACAGTTCGTAAAAGTCACCCATTCGGTAAAACAGCAGCTCGTCAGCGTGCTGTGCTTTGATGCTCATATATTGTTGCATCATCGGTGTATGGCTAAGAGCTTTTTGACTTGACGCTTTTTGACTGGACAAAGTTTGCTTCGATGCTGAGAGTTATATTGTTTATAGGAATAATGGTTACCAGAGGTCTGGCATGTTACGTGAAACTAACGACACACGAAATGCTGTAAATCAACATAGTTTCATTAGGGGAATGGATCGAAATAATCACAAATTAGAGAAATTGGTTGAATACTGGTTAAATATACAGTATAAATCTCCAATGGATTTGTACCAGTTGTGGTTATAGGAAACGCACGAAAACCAAACAAAACCACACGAAAACCGTACACAAGAACCAAGCAAGAACCAAGCAAGAACCAAGCAAGAACCAAGCAAGAACCAAGGAAAGGAAAGCATATGGCAGATCTCGACAACAAAGATTCATCCGAAAATTCCAAAGAGGACTCGCAGAAGGCACAAGCGCTGTCCGCAGCTTTGAGCCAGATCGAACGGCAATTCGGCAAAGGCACCGTGATGAGACTTGGTGACTCCCCGCAGGAAAAAATACCTTCAATATCAACAGGCTCATTAGGTCTCGATGTGGCACTGGGTATTGGCGGTTTACCCAAGGGCAGGATTGTCGAGATATATGGCCCCGAGTCGTCAGGAAAAACAACGCTTACCCTGCAGATCATTGCCGAAGCCCAGAAAGTTGGCGGTACTTGTGTGTTTATTGATGCTGAACATGCACTTGATCCACTTTACGCACAAAACCTGGGTGTCAATATAGATGACTTGCTGGTGTCTCAGCCGGACACAGGCGAACAGGCGTTGGAGATCTGTGACAACATCGTTCGATCCGGTGCAGTGGATGTGGTGATTATCGATTCCGTTGCGGCCTTGACACCCAAGGCAGAGATTGAAGGTGAAATGGGTGACCATCACGTGGGATTACAGGCAAGGCTCATGAGCCAGGCACTTCGAAAAATGGCGGGAAACATTAAGCAATCCAATACCCTGGTGATATTCATCAACCAGATACGAATGAAGATTGGCGTGATGTTTGGCAGTCCCGAAACCACCACCGGCGGTAACGCCTTAAAGTTCTACTCATCGGTTCGTTTGGACATTCGGCGAATCGGTTCAATTAAAGATGGCGATGAAGTTGTTGGCAACGAAACACGAGTTAAGGTGATCAAGAACAAAGTCTCTCCTCCATTTAAACAGGCTGAATTCCAAATCATGTATGGCAAGGGAATTTTCAGGCTTGGAGAGGTCGTCGATCTTGGTGTGCAACTGGGACTGGTGGATAAAGCAGGTGCCTGGTACAGCTACAAAACTGATCGAATCGGCCAGGGTAAGAAAAATGCGTGTGAATACCTGGCGGAGAATCCACATATTGCCGTGGAAATAGAACAACAGATTCGTGTGAAGTTACTGGGAGATTCAATGGATGAAGAAGATTCAGTTGAAGACAATGTAACCCCAATATCTGGTTAAGACGCCAGTACCAACATGTCAGAAATAACTGCCACGGATATTCGTCGCGCCGCAATGGATTTGTTGGCACGACGCGAGCATGGTTTTTCAGAGCTCTGTTCGAAACTCACTCGACGGTTTTCGAAGGCTGATGGTCTGTTCAGGAGTTCAGGTTCAGCCACTAATGGTGAAGACTCCGTAGAGATTGACCTCGGAGTCTTGCTTATTCAAGAGTTACAGAAATTACAGGCTGAAGGCTTGCAGAGTGACGAGCGACTTGCAGATGTGTTCATTCAGGCGAGGGCAAATCGGGGTCAGGGTCCTGTTAAAATCAAGGCTGAGCTGCATGGCAAAGGGATATCTGATCAAATCATAGCGAACGCTTTTGAATGTTGCGATGTTGATTGGCGAGATCTGGCCAGGTCAGTTTCAGATAAGCGATTCGGGACTGATACATTTGCACCAAAGGATATTAAAACCAGGGCAAAGCAAGTCCGTTTTCTTCAACAGCGGGGCTTTTCGTTCGACCATATCTCATATCGAAGATTCAGGTAATAGTCAAAATATGAGTTAATCCCACTGTTCATGGCGTCCCATCGGCCTACATTTAGGTTTAGAAATTACGGTTTTTTCTGTATCTTTAGCTCCCTGATTAATTGAAGTAATTACAAAATGGACAGCCATGAACTTCGTCAGGCATTTCTGGACTTCTTTGCCAGCAAAGGCCATGCAATTGTGGAAAGTTCCTCACTGGTGCCTGACAATGATCCGACCCTGTTGTTTACAAATGCGGGGATGGTGCAATTCAAGGAAGCCCTGGCATTCCGTGAAGATCGTGGCTATACAAGGGCAGCAAGTTGTCAGCGATGTGTAAGAGCGGGTGGCAAGCATAACGACCTGGATAACGTTGGCTACACCGCGAGGCACCACACTTTCTTTGAAATGCTGGGGAACTTCAGTTTTGGTGACTACTTCAAACGAGAGGCGATTCATTACGCCTGGGAGTTTTTGACCGAGGTGCTGAAACTTCCGCCGGAAAAGTTGTGGATTACCGTACATATTGACGACGACGAAGCAGAAGATATCTGGGTTAATGAAATCGGCTTTGATAAGAATCGTGTCACCAGACTCGGAGGCGATGACAATTTCTGGACCATGGGTGACACGGGTCCTTGCGGTCCATGTTCTGAGATATTCTATGATCATGGTGAAAGCGTACCCGGAGGCCCTCCCGGTTCTCCCGATGGTGATCTCGACCGGTACGTTGAAATCTGGAACCTCGTATTTACTCAGTTTGACCGATCTGCAGACGGTACTCTGACGCCATTGCCTAAGCCCTGCGTGGATACCGGCATGGGGCTTGAGCGCCTGGCTGCTGTACTGCAAGGTGAGCATAACAACTACGACATTGATCTCTTTAAAACACTCGTTACCAGAGCCGGTGAATTGCTGAACTGCCTCGACTATTCCAACTATTCGCTGAGGGTGATAGCCGATCACATACGGTCAACCTCGTTTCTAATCGCGGACGGAGTGCTGCCGGCCAATGCCGGACGTGGCTATGTGATGCGACGGATAATCCGTCGAGCTTTGCGGCATGGACACAAGTTGCAATCTGCCGGGCCTTTCTTCCATCAGATGGTTGCAGATCTGGTTGATCAGATGGGTGAAGCCTATCCGATCCTGCCAAAGACCCAGGCTCAGATTGAAAAAATCCTTCTCAAAGAAGAACAGCAATTTGAGCTGACCCTTGATCAGGGCATGAAAATCCTGGGAGAAGCCATTAAGGAACTGGATGGCAATGTAATCCCTGGAGAAGTTGTTTTTAAGTTGTATGACACTTTCGGTTTTCCAACCGATCTAACTAATGATATCGCCCGGGAGAAAAATCTCAGCATCGATATGGAAGCATTTGATCGAGAAATGGAAGCTCAACGGGAACGAGCACGAGCCGCAAGCAAGTTCGGCGCAGTCGATCCTGATGCATTCGAAGTTGACCAGGCGACTGAATTCGTGGGTTACGAGGCGGTAACAGGGACTTCCAGCGTGATTGCACTCTTTAAAGAAGAATCCGCAGTTGACCAGGTGGAATCAGGCGATGAGGCGGTCATCGTTTTGCAAAGCACGCCGTTCTACGCAGAGTCTGGCGGTCAGGTAGGTGACACTGGGAAGCTGTTCTCGAACGGAGTGACCTTTGATGTTTTGGATACTGTGAAAAGCGGTGATGCCTTCCTTCACAGAGGTATGGTTCAGGAAGGCGGGATAAAGGTAGGTGATGTTCTCACTGCCGAGGTTGATCATCAGCTTCGTGACAAGACGCGACTCAATCATTCCGCCACACATCTTCTTCACGCATCGCTACGCCGGGTGCTGGGAGATCATGTTAATCAACGTGGATCATTGGTTGACTCCGAAAGACTAAGGTTCGACTTCTCGCACTTTGAGGCAATAACTGATGACGAATGGCGCTCGATCGAAAGAATCGTCAACGAACAGATCCGAGTAAACAGCGACATTCAGACTGAAGTTCTGGGGCTCGAAGAGGCGAAGAAAAAAGGTGCGATGGCGCTTTTCGGAGAGAAATATTCGGAATCTGTCAGGGTTCTCAGCATGGGTGATGGTTTCTCGATTGAGCTCTGTGGCGGGACGCATGCGAATCGAACCGGAGACATCGGTGTGTTTAGAATCACCAGTGAATCTGGTATTGCTTCCGGCGTACGTCGTATTGAAGGATCAACAGGTGCCAAAGCACTGGAGCAGATAGGATCTCTTGAACAATCCTTCAATGAGTCTGCAGATATATTGCGTGCCGACAGAACGAATTTTCTCGAGAAATTAAAAAACCTGGTGGAGCAAAACAAGAAACTGGAAAAAGAGGTTTCCCAACTCAATATGAAGCTCGCCAGTGGCGGGGGACGAGACCTCGCTGACTCGGCTGTCGAAATCAATGGCGTGAGGGTAGTGGTTCATCAATTGGACGGTGGCGACCCCAAGACCCTGCCGGACGCGATGGACAGGATTAAGAACAGGCTTAATTCAGGAATTGTCGTACTTGCTGCTGTAAAAGATGAAAAAGTCTCATTGATTGCCGGTGTGACAAATGATCTTACAGATAAGGTGAATGCTGGTGATCTGGTCAATCATGTGGCCGCACAAGTCGGTGGCAAGGGTGGTGGCAGACCTGATATGGCTCGCGCAGGGGGAACAGACGCAGCAGCGTTGCCTCAGGCACTGGAGTCGGTTAGCGGTTATTTGGAAGCTTTGCTTTAAGGCTTTGCTTTAAGAAAGTACCTTAAATAAAGGCAAAATCCCAAAATCCACAGTTTTAATCGGATGTTCTTTCCTGTTTAATACGCACCTTTTGAATTCTGGAAGAAGTAAACACATCCAATGTCTCTATTTGTGCAGAAATTTGGTGGGACTTCAGTTGCGTCGTTGGGTCATATCGAAAATGTAGCCAGGAAGATCCTGACCGCAAGAGCCGAGGGCCATGGTGTTGTTGTCGTGGTCTCTGCAATGGGGCTTGAGACCGACAGGTTGGATGATCTGGCCAGAGAAGTTGGTATCTCGGACCCGGCTGTGAATCGAGAAGTGGATGTCTTGCTGTCCACGGGAGAGCAGGTCACCACTGCGCTATTGTCTATGACTCTGATAAACATGGGATGTCCGGCAAGGTCCTATACCGGTGGTCAGGTTCGAATTCTCACTGACTCAGCACATACCAAGGCCCGGATCTTGAATATCGATGTTTCTCGTCTGCGGTCAGACATTGATACTGGTTGCGTTGCGGTAGTGGCGGGATTTCAGGGTGTGGATGAAAACAATAACATAACGACATTGGGTCGTGGGGGATCAGATACTACAGCGGTTGCGCTAGCTTCGATTTTGGAGGCCGATGAATGCCAGATCTATACGGATGTAGAAGGGGTATTCACCACTGATCCAAGAGTGGTTGAAGGTGCAAAATGTCTTTCCAGAGTTACTTTTGAAGAAATGCTGGAACTGGCCAGCCTGGGATCGAAAGTCCTGCACACCAGAGCCGTGGAATTTGCCAGCAAATACCAGATCCCGATGCGTGTACTTTCATCCTTCAAAGATGTCGAAGGCACGTTGATTACCAGCGAGGATGAGAATATGGAACAGCCTATCATTTCAGGTATTGCGTTTACTCGCGATGAAGCGAAGTTGACGGTATTGGGCGTCAATGACGTGCCGGGTATCGCCTGGCGAATTCTTGGACCAATTAGTGAAGCCAATATTGAGGTGGATATGATTGTGCAGAACGTCGCTGCCGATATGAGTACTGACTTCACCTTTACCGTTCGTCGGGATGATTACGATCAGGCCATGAAAATCCTCCAGGCGGTAGCAGAAGATATTGAAGCGAGAGAGGTCTCAGGTGACAATAGAATTGCGAAATTGTCGATGGTTGGAGTCGGAATGCGTTCTCATGCCGGTGTAGCCAGCCGGATGTTTGAGGTGCTGGGCAACGAATCAATTAATATTCAGATGATTTCTACTTCTGAGATCAAAATCTCGGTGGTTATCCAGGAGAAATACCTGGAACTTGCGGTCAGAACCCTGCACTCTGCGTTTGAGCTGGAGAAATAGCGTTGAGCAGGGTGTATTGGTAGAACCCGGGGTAAGGGTACCAGGAGTTTGGATAAATGGAGGTTGGTGAGGGACATTTGACTGTAATCTCATTGAGTCGAAAGCTTCTTTCGACCAATGGGAATTAGTTAGACGCTTTCTCGTGGCGTTATTAAGATTCGCACTAAGCAGGATTTTGATTTTTTAGTTGACTGGACGATACTTAACAGTACATCAAGCTTGATCAACGATTGAACGGTTGTTTTGTTCTATTAACGCAGTAAAGAGATGACAAGGAGAGGTAATGCTTATTTTGACGCGAAGAGTCGGAGAGACATTAATGATTGGTGATGAAGTGACAGTGACTATTCTCGGCATCTCGGGTAATCAGATACGAATTGGCGTGAATGCACCGAAGGAAATTGCTGTGCACAGAGAAGAAATATATCGGCGAATTCAGGCGAAAGGTGACGATCAAAAGAATGGTACTGATGATTGATGTAATCCAGTTTGTAATAAAAAGGGGATCGAAAGATCCCTTTTTTATTGTATGGTCTTTTTTTATGCCCTTGCTATAAATCCCGTTTAATTGCTTGTTAGTTTCTCATATTGCCCAGCAGATCTATGGTAACGCCCAGTGGATCCTGCTGCCTAACGGTATTATGAGGGGGATAATTCCATCCGCTTGGTATAGACTCAACGTTTGAGTACCAGTTTCAGAAGCCCATTCACAGAGTACGCCGGAATCTTGTTTGATTCCTGTATGCACGGTTTGTTGGCCTTTTTCATATATTGTTCACCACGGGGAGATTTGTAATACTTGTTCGAAATGAGTTATTCGAAGTTGACTGAATTGAGTTGCATCCTATAATACGCGTTCTCTTCGCGCCGGTAGCTCAGTTGGATAGAGTGCCTGGCTACGAACCAGGGGGTCGGGGGTTCGAATCCCTCCCGGCGCGCCATTATTAACTGCTAACTGCGATATCCATATCAGGATCCGACAGTCAATACAATAACGGTCACCCGGTTGCGTCACTGAGGCGCTCCTCCTGGCGACGAACCGCTGCTAAGGGAGTATGCGTTAAAAGCTTATTTGGGTGAGATAGACCAGGAACTATTCATTGGAGAGATGGCCGAGTGGCTGAAGGCGCTCCCCTGCTAAGGGAGTATGGGTTAAAAGCTCATCGAGGGTTCAAATCCCTCTCTCTCCGCCATATAAGCTAATAAATCTTTTAATTATCAATATCTTAAAAACAATATAGCCCTTTATATTCCATTTAGGTACCGCTTTAGGTACCGAATAATTCACACGGCTCTCGTAAGCCTACCAAGCTTTTCTAATCCGAAGCCTACCGGGGTACGCAGGAGGCCATAGCCCCCTCCCCCTATATATACACGTCCTCAAACATTTTGAGCAGTTTTTGAACTGTAAAGTAGCAATGAAACAATGTGTATCCCGTCAAAGCATATGAGACAGAATCGACCTGATTGCTAAGAGAGACTTCTGACAAGTGGGGGGTACCCCGGGGGGTGTGGTTCAGGGAATACCCAGATGCCTTAAGATGTAATGTAGTAGCGTCGTATTCCTCCCTAGCGGCTGACCAGCCCTTTAAGTCCTCCGTGCAGCCAGTGGTGCCATCAAATCTTACTTATATATTTCACCTGTAGGTCATATAACTGACGCGGAAAGTGTTGAGTTTCTATACTATACCGATACTTAAAACCGGACTTCCCCAAAAAGGAGACGATCATGGCTGGATTTTCGATGACTGGTCAAATGAAAATAGGGACTGTCCGAACACGTTTTAAAGAAGAGTTTGGGTTGACGCTGAGGGTGTATGACGGGCGTTCTTTCGCTGACGAGAAACAGACCTTATTTCCAAGTTAGTAAAAAACGGGGCACAAGTAAGGGCCTTTCAGTTGCCAAGAACATGAAGGTTGGCAATCTCGAGAAAAAGATGAGGATAAGAAATATAAACCACATTTTCCGAAGAACGGTTAGGTATGATAAAGGCTGATGTTCACTCAAATTTAAGACACTGCGACGGACCGTGAGAATCGAAGTAAAAAAATTAGCAGTCATCTCTTTACTGACTGTCGGTATTAGTTGGTTTAGCAACGCCGAGAATTTCGACCTGGATATTGATTCAGATGGGGAAACGGGCGCATTGACAGACGGGTTGCTGATCTTGCGTCATCTGTTTGGTTTTTCAGGATCTACCCTTACTGATGGTGCCGTTGCCCTTGGCGCGTCGCGTTCGTCGCCAGAAACTGTGCGCGAGTATTTGCAAGTAAACGCGGCCGAACTTGATATTGATGGTGATGGCGAAACCGATGCGTTAACAGATGGCCTCCTGATCCTTAGATACTTGTTCGGATTTCGAGGAGACACGCTCATCTCGGCGGCATTAAGTGGATCGGCATCGCGTAGTGTGTCAAGCGACATCGAATCCTATCTCTCGAATCGGATCGAAACGATCGCCTGCCCAATCAAAACGGAAGGGTTTCGGCTGAGGACAGGAAGTATCACGTGGATCGACTATGTCGATGGTAGTCCGAACACGCATAAGTTATATCCGACGGTAGCGGATGAGATATTGACGGCGCACGTGATCGGTGGAACCATCGATGTCAACAACTTGAACTTCCTATTGTCACCCGAAGACGACGGTGGCGAATCGCCGGCAATACGTTTGGCGATTAACAGCATTCCCGAGGCGGGATCGACGGGCGCTGTCGGGCTGAGTTATAAACTCTATGACGGGTCGGATGCCGTTCGTGACCAAGGCGAACGCGTTATTCAGGCCGCGGTAAACGTTGAATGGGAATCTTCGGGAACAGCGGTTCAATTCACGACGCCAACACAGACCCTTAACGTTACGCTGATAACGGAGGGAGGTACGGCCGTGGAAGGTGCCCACAACGATTTTGGCAGCGAACTTCTCACGTTTAGCGGTAGCGGTGGCGCAACTGGAGCAACGCTCGACTTTCAGCTTGCGTCTTTCTTAACAGAAGGGGGAGGCAGCGCCGGGATTGATCTATCCGGCCATTTCGTTGTTGGTGACTATTTTTTTCAAGTCGTGCTTGATGGGTTAGAGATAAATGATGCGAATAATGCGAAATTCACGACCATTCAAGGTTCGTTTTCAACGGCGGTTGCCCCGGGAATAGCCGCGTATGTCGAAGATGTGTCGGTGGCAGAGAGTGATGGAACGGCTACAGTTCCGGTGACTCTCAGCCGCGCGTCGAGTGATGACGTCTCCCTGCAGTACCAGACTGAGGCGGTAACCGCAGTGGCGGGCACGGACTACGTGACGAGTTCGGGGACGCTGACCGTTAGTGCGGGGGATACATCAGGCGACATTTCGATCGATATCGTTGCGGACACGAACGACGAAAATCCAGAAACGCTTATTTTGCGTCTAACCGATCCGGTGAATGCCGCGCTCGGTAGGTCGTCGAGTGAAATTACCCTCGTAGACGGTCCGGTTGCAGCGTGTCAGTGATGGGCGGTCCATGTAGGCTCATTCGTAAGTGGACACTTTCCCGTTAGGGCGTGAGAACTATGATTGGACAAGTCCAGTCAGTTCTTTATTGACCGTGATAGCACCCATCCCTCCGGGACCAATCACCTTATGAAGCATGAGTTCGGCAAAATCTTTTTGATCCCGGCTCAGTAATTGGTCGATGATGGGTCCTTTCATGAACTGTTTATAGGGCTGGCTAGTGTCACCGAAAGGCAGAGGATAAGGAATATAAACCACATTTTCCGAAGAACGGTTATGTATGGTAAAGGCTGATGTTCACTCAAATTTAAGACACTGTAAGGTGGTGATCCATTAGATGGTCAATGAATGTAATGGTGCTGATCTGCTGGCTTACAGACTGTTGGGTTGATCACTTAGGCGGTTTAAAGGTCGGGGCAATGGTTGCTTCAAGTAGATCGAATTCTTGGGCGTGGGTCGTGTGTGTGGAGAAGAGGCAGGCCGCGACGCTTACGGTAAACCACGTGTGTGCTTGCATAAAAACTGACATGTCCTAAAATTTTTCTCGGTGAGATTGTGTCACCTTTGCGGTGGCTCGGTTTCAAATATTTGTAGAGATTACGAGGTGAATCATGGAAAAGCGAGAAATTAATCCGACCGAATGGCTTCTGGCCTTCAATCTTAATCAGGGAATCGAGGTCACGGGAGGGGCACGGGTGCTCTATCTGTCTGGGCAAACCGCCAACGCTGCCGACGGTGCGCCGATGCACGCGGGTGATCTTGTGGCCCAATTCCGTATGGCCTGGTCAAACCTGAAGGATTCGCTGGCGGCTGCCGGGATGGACCCGACAAACATAGTGCGATTGAACATGTACACCACGGACGTCGATGCCTTCATGGCAACGGCCGGGGAACTCGTGCCGATTTTTGCGGAGGATGGGTGCAAGCCGGTCGGTACGCTGCTTGGCGTGACGAGGCTGTTCGAACCAGAGATCATGATCGAACTCGAAGCCACTGCCGTTGCCTGATGGCGTGTGAGTCCTGGCCAATTTTCTCATCTTACTGGTGGTTTAGTTCAAGGGGTAAGGTCAAGGTCAAGGTCAAGGACAAGGACATTCGCCTCGGCAAGTTCTCGCCGGAAGAAGAAATAGATAAGTATTAGAAACTAAATATAATCAGTAAGTTAAATGTTATTTCTTCAGGAATTGTGATCTGGTTTTTCAGAATTGACATAGATTCGTTTTTGATCTATATCTACATGATATAGGTCAAGGTTATTGTAAATGGGTTATGTCATATGTACGCTCACCGTAGAGCGATTTGTTAGAAGTAATTTCAAAGAGAAGGCACAGCTTAGGGGGACATCTAAGGTGATCAGATTAGTGTGGTGGTTGGTGGCGATAGTGGGCGTAATTGTTGTCTCAGGCTGCGGCGGCGGAGGCTCGGGTGGGTCGGGCAACTGGGCTCCAACAGTCTCGGAACCTGGCGCATTGTCGTTGATGGAAGGTACGACTTATGTTACGACGATGGTCGTAAGCGATCCTGAAAACGACGACATCAGCTTTGAGTTGGCTGGAGCTGATGGAGGCGCGTTCACACTTACGGAAGGCGAATCGGCATCTGTAGGGCAACTACGTCCAGAGATATATTTTACGGCTGCTCCCGACTTTGAGAATCCGAGCGATTCAAATGCCGATAACGTGTATGAGGTTACGCTTTCGGCAGCGGATGGTTCAAGTTCAACCTCGATCGATTTGACCATTACCGTTACTGACGCCTTTGAAGGCCGCGTAGTGGATGGGCCCGTGGCGGGTGCAGAAGTATTCGTAGATATAAATTGTAATAAGGAAGCCGACGCAGATGAGCCGGCGGGAGTGACGGATGATGACGGTTTCTTTCAGATAGCGCCTTTTACGCCTTTGCCGGAATGTGAGGCCAAGCTGATTGCTCAAGGCGGTACTGATACGCACACCGGTCAAGAACTTCCCAACTTGGCTCTTGTGAGTGATGTTCCTGAGGATTTAACTGACACTGTTGCGGTAACCCCGCTGACCACGGTGCTTGCATCTGCTGAAACGGAAGAAGAAAAGCAAATGGTGCTTGATGCCTTTGGTTTAGAAGGTACGCCTGAAGAAGCAATAACAACAGATTCATGGGCAGAGGCCGAAGAAGGCGATGAGGCGGCGCTGGCCGTACAAAGGGCGAACGAACAGATCAGTGCAGTAATGCAGACGGCAGCGACCGTGGCTGAGTCGGCAGATACCGCTGATGCTGATGTAGACCAATCGTTGCTGATAGCTGAAACGGTTGCCGAACAGCTGGTTGAACTGGTTGAGGAGAATGCGGAGGCGGATTTAACCGATGCGGAGACGCTGACGGAGGTGATGGCTGAGACTTTGGCAGAGGTGTTGCCGGAGGAAGATTGGGACGATGAGGTGGTGGCAGCTGTTGCCGCGTCTGTGGCGACGGTGAACACGGTGCTGGGGGATGAGGATTTGGATCCGACGTCTGATGCGGCTGCGGAAATTGCTGAAGCGGTTCAGGATGAGCTTCAGGAGTCGGTTGAGGCGGTAGCTTCGGGTGAACAGAGCGTAGAGGAGTTTAGCGAAGAGACTGGCTTGGAAGAATTGTTCGATGAGATCGTTGTTCTTGATGCACCGGATAATGATCAGGATGGTTTGGCGGATGCGCTGGATCCTGATGATGACAATGATGGCGTGTTGGACGATGCCGATGCGTACCCAACCATTAGTGTGACAGGTGAAACGGACACGGATGCAGATGGTGCACCGGATGCTTGTGACACCGAATGT
>Ga0208642_1000131_pt1 | contig 38264 bp, 34 predicted proteins | sample ETN02SmetaG_4_FD_185790 | JGI IMG/M metagenome (GOLD analysis project Ga0208642, IMG submission 185790) | Marine microbial and viral communities from oxygen minimum zone, Eastern Pacific Ocean - ETNP2014F10-02SV251 (SPAdes) (version 2) | ecosystem: Environmental > Aquatic > Marine > Oceanic ...
GCGGTAAAGTTTTCTACCCGGTTAAGCAGGCGTCACAAACTAATGACTGATTGGATGCCACAACTGCTCAAGGAAGACTTTGAATTGAGACAGATCTCTGTCGACAAGGATCCTGAAAACAGCGTGGAGATGTCTGCCTGTCGGTGGTTCGTGGAGCAGGGCGAGGACGCACGATATGTCGAAAACGGATTACTGTCGGGTCTGTTTGGCCTCTATTTCTGGGGTATCATTTTTGCACCCGTGAAGGGTGCGTTTTTCAACCCATTCCAACGAGGACCCGCTGATCTGTTCTCACCGGAATTCAAAATAACCAGACAAAGTCTGATAGAAGCCCATCTGAAGGAGATGACCCTTGGGTCAACGCTTGTTGATACGGTAAACAGAAATTTTAGTGACAAGCTCAACATGGCAAATCACTTCGTCAATTGGCGCTGGCTCGATCAGGAACTGCTTGATTTGTCACTGGAAAGAATTCCTGTGGCGCACTTGAAAGCGATCTTTGAACGAATTCTGAGGGATACGCGAAATAATCGAAGCGGGTTCCCAGATTTAATCGTCTTCCCAAATGAAGGAGGATACTGCTTATCAGAGATAAAGGGACCAGGTGACAAGTTGCAGGACAATCAAAGACGCTGGTTCAGGCTATTTGCTGAGAACGACATCCCGGCTAATATCGTTAATGTGATATGGCAGTAAGCGTTCCGGTTTTCCATGTAAGTGTTCGCGAGCTAGTTGAGCAAGTTAAACGCAGTGGAGATATCAATTTCCGATTTTCCAGTCGAAGCAACGCACTCGATGGAATAAGAGGACATCTGCGCCTTCAGAAGACTCGAACTGGCAACTATGAAGCCGAAAAGCAGGTGGAGGAACGATTTGAGCTGTCTGACCTGCATCTTGAATTGTCGGGTCGGGTGGATGGATATTATCCCGATGATGCGAATTTTATTGTTGAAGAAATCAAGACCATCAGGGTGGCGGTCGCTCAGATTCCGGAGAGTGTGAAGCGCCTTCACTGGGGGCAGGCCAAGGTATATGGCCTGCTGCTGGCTAGATTGCATGGTGTCGATAGCCTCACCATTCGACTGTGTTATCTCGATCTTGATCAGGACCGGGAATACCAGTTGGATAAAAAATGTGAGGTTTCGGACCTGCAAACTTTTGTCGATGACCTTGTAAACAGATATGTGATCCATCTACGTCGGATGATGGTCTGGGCCAACCTCAGGAATCAAGCCATCAGCAGACTGGAATTTCCCTATTCAGAATACAGAGGTGGCCAGAGAGAAATGGCAGTCAGTGTATACAAGGCCCTGAAACATGAAAGGCAGTTGATCATGCAGGCACCAACTGGTATTGGCAAAACAGTCGCCAGTGTTTTTCCAGCGATCAAAGCAATCAGGGAACTTGAGTACGAAAAGTTATTTTTTCTGTCTGCCAAGACATCAGGTCAGCATATGGCACAGCAAGCCATTGATGACATGAAGGAGACGGGTCTGCGTGTTCGTGATATTACCCTGACCGCAAAAGAGAAAATTTGCTTCACACCTGATTTACCGTGTGATCCTGAGTATTGCGAATATGCACGTGGATATTATGACAAGCTTCCATCAGTCATTGAAGAGTCGATGAAATCAGATAACTCTCTGCGCAGGGACGAAATCGAGAGGATTGCCCGGTTACACATACTGTGTCCCTTTGAGTTATCGTTAGATCTATCTCTGATATCAGATGTGATTATCTGCGATTATAATTATGTATTTGATCCCGCCGTCTATCTTCGTCGCCACTTTGAAGCAAAAAAATCCAGATATGTACTTTTAATGGATGAATCACACAATCTGGTTGACCGGGGTCGTGACATGTTCTCAGCTGAACTGTGTAAAGATGATGTTTTGTCCTTAAGGAGATCCGGAAAGGAAACGCTGCCTGGTATAGCAAAACGCCTGGCTCGAGTGAATGCAGAATTCCTTGCGCTTCAAAAGCCTGTCAAAGATATCTTGAAAGACCAAGGTGGGGTTCAACTTTCTGAACCTCCAGCAAAACTTTTCGCGGCGCTTCGGCGGTTTCTTGAGTCAGCTGAAGATTGGTTGCAGCTCAATCAATCGACCTTTTTCCAGGCCGATCTTTTGAATCTGTATTTTGATGCCCTTCGACTGCTTAGAATCGCTGAGTCTGCGGACGAAAATTATGCTTATCTTCTGATTCGCAAACGTCGGAATACCTATATTAAGTTGTATTGTCTTAATCCCGCTCCTGGATTATCAGATGGATTTGCCCGAGTGAGTGCCAGTGTTTGCTTCTCTGCAACCATGATGCCACAAACCTACTTCAGTACTTTGATGGGGATCCAGGAGGATGCTGACTGGTACCGAATCGAATCTCCATTTCCGAAAGAGAATCTGGGTGTATTCCAAACCACCTATATTTCAACAACTTACAACGCCCGGTCAGCCAGCTTATATGAGCTTGTGGATACTTTGGCCAGTGTCATTCAAATCAAGCCTGGCAACTACATTGTTTTCTTTCCGTCCCACGCCTATCTGGCTAAAGCTGCTGAGAAATTCAGTGAGCGGTACCCGGAATTCGAGATCATTATCCAGATGCCAGTGATGCGGGAAGAGGAACGAGAATCTTTTTTGGATGCATTCAGACCTAACGGCCAATCCTTGCTGGGCTTTGCAGTTATGGGAGGTATTTTTGGAGAAGGGATCGATCTGAAAGGAACGAGATTGATTGGCGCGATGATAGTTGGCGTTGGATTGCCACAGTTAGGTTTAGAACGGGACCTCATTCGGGATTACTTCAATCATGAAGAAGAGCATGCCCAAGGATTTGAGTTTGCGTATCAATTTCCGGGAATCAATCGTGTATTGCAGACAGCGGGTCGCGTAATCAGGAGCGAAACCGACCGCGGCATTGTCTGTCTGATAGATCATCGTTTTAATGAAACCAGATATCAGCAGTTGTTGCCGTCTTCCTGGCAATTACACAAGGTTAGAAGCCGTCAGCAGCTCGAACAGCAGCTGCGATCTTTCTGGCAGAAGTACTGAACTACCAGCGTCTGCCTCGATGGTGTCTTCCATAACGTCCCCGGTTGTAGTGCCGACCGGAGTGTCTGCGATAATGGTGCGAATCGCGGTTGGAATTGTGCAGCAGAATCGGCAACCCAATAGCTAATCCAACCGCCAAACCTGAACTTATTGGATCGTAGTGGTTGTGGTGATGCCTGCTGCTGTAAGTGCGATGATCAGAGCTGATTGTGACATGACTGCGATGTGATGGTTGAATATCGCTGTCGTAGCAATGCAGATGGTCGTGCTCTTGGTTGTAAAAACAATGCTCTTCATCGCGAGTGCTGCGATAAGAACCGTTACTGGTTTCTACATACACTTTCTGAGGTTCATGACGCATTTCCGGCTCGTTATCGTCTGGGCCATATTCATCGACTTCGTGTTCGATGACTTCATGATCAATTGCCTCACTGTCGGCGAGGTCTGAACCGGATTCTTCAGCAAAAACCGGTTGCAGACCTAAAATCAGTAGCGCCGATAACAGATATCTCATAAAATTTCCCACCCAACTGTAACCATGAAAGCTACTTTAAACGGGTTCAACTGAATATAAGCTGAATAAATCCGACACTTGCCAGAGTCTCGATTACATCTTGGTGCAGGAGTGCAGGAGCTTTCTGTCGATTGCTCCAGCAGAGCAGTTAGTCCGTTACCCTGCAGTCCAGGCATCTCGAATAGATCCCAGGCGAACGGGTCATCCTAAGAAGTTCTTTTACTTCTGTAGAAGCCGCTGTCAATGTCGTAAGCCCAAACATTTCACGCCCACCAGTCACTCGATGAATCAGCTGAAGGCTTGAATTGAGGATCTCGTTCAACAACTTTTCTTTCGATGAGAGTGTTTTTTCGAGATACAGGACTTCATAAGCACCTACATCTGCCAGCAGTGCAGCAGAGTCAATTGCATCATCGAGACTGCCGATGGCGTCCACCAGACCGTGTTTAATTGCGTCTGTGGCGGACCAGACACGACCTTGAGCAAGGGTGTCAACCTGCCGCGGTGACATGTTTCTGCCTGAGGCAACAAGGTTAATAAATTTCTTGTAGGTGAACTCGACTGATTTACTGATGGCTTGATCAAAAACAGGATTCAGCGCTCCCAGCAGATTGTTCGAATCGCTCAATGCCGTGGTACCGACACCGTCAGAGTGAATACCGAGTTCCGCCGCAGCCTGATCCAGTGCTGGCAGCGTTGCAAAGACCCCGATGGAGCCGGTAATAGTGGTCGAAGCAGCAAAGATTTTATTCGCATTTGCTGATATCCAGTATCCGCCTGATGCGGCATAGCTACCCATGGACACCACGATGGGTTTGCCTTGTTCCTGTGTCAGGATCAGTTCGTTGCGGATCTGTTCAGCTGCAGAGGCACTGCCTCCGGGGCTGTCAATTCGCATCACCAGTGCTTTGACAGTTGTGTCTTCCCTGGCCTGGCGAATCAGTTTTGAAATAGATTCGCTACCGATATATCCGGCCGGCCATTCGCCGTCATAAATCGTGCCGGTGGCCGTTATCACCGCGATTTTGTTACTACCTGGGCTGATTTTGGGGATCTGCGCACGGGTCGCTGCAAGGTAGTCTTGCAACCCGATGTGGCTGTAGGAATTACCATTCTTACCGACGATATCCTGCAGTACAGTAATCCACTCGCTTCTGGTCATTAGATCATCGACAAGATCCTGCTGAACGGCAAGCAGATTTGGATCGTTTTCAGCAGCTGATAGCAGCTCATCATAGCGGTTGGTGTATCGGTTAAAACTATCTTCGCTGATTTCTCGCTGAGTAACTATCGTCTGAACATAATTGCTCCATAACTGATCGAGCCAGGTTTTCGTGGCCAGTTTTGATTCAGGGGACATATCATCCCTTTCGTACGGTTCTACTGCACTCTTGTAGCGGCCAGCCTTATAGATGTGAAACCGGATTTTTAATTTTTCAAGAGCGGACTTGTAATACATGGGATAAACCCCAAGCCCGGTTAGAAAAACCCCGCCTAGCAGTTGATGACTATGCTTATCCAGAAACAGTTCATTCGCATGAGCTGCAATATAGTATTGGCTTTGAGAATAGCTCTTTCCAAAGGCGTATATGGATTTGCCGGATTGTTTGAACTTTTCGAGCGCGTTACCAATTTCCTCGAGTCTGCTGAACGATGTGCCTTGTAATTTTCTCAGATCGAGAACGAGGATCTTGATTCTTGAGTCAGTAGCAGCAGAATCAATAGCGTCGAGAATATCCTTCAATCGCGTCTCCGCGTCATCGTTTTCATATCCTGAAAGGAATTGAGCCATTGGATTGATGGCCTGTTTCTGCTCAACAATATTACCGCTGGGGTCAATTACAAGGGCTGCATAATCGGGGACAGAAACGGAATCAGAGGAAAAAAGTGCGACCATGACAAAGATAACAATGGCCAGGAATATTAGATTCACCATTGCATTTTTTGCAGCAGTGATAAAGTTCCATAGACCCCTTAGAAGCCGACCCAGCATGTAGACCATCCATATCTTGACTGCTGGCAATGCTAACACAGTTTAGGCTGCTGCCGTGGCTTGCTGAGAATCGGTTAGGCTGCCTTTCTATCATAAGCAGAAACTAGTCAAGTAGCCGATAGGATCTGACGTGTTCGGTTGCCTGGTCCACTCCCCTGGTGAGTTTTGCGACCAGTCCGGCAGCCTGTGCAGCGTCGATGTTGATCTGATTGTCATCCATAAACAGGATGTTTTCAGCGACAACGCCGAGAGCATCGATGGCGTGTTCGAAACTACTCGCGTCAGGTTTGAGATGACCCGTCTGATGGGAAGCGAATGCGGCATGAAAATGATCAAGCAACTCGGTTTCCTGTTCAAATCTGTCCCAATGCAGATGATTTGTGTTTGAGAGGCAGGCAACCTGATGATTCCTGCCGAGTTCCTGAAGCAATTCTATCCCGCCTGAGAACACACCTCTGGGCCAGGCTGTGAATTGGGTAAGGAATTCATCTGTCGTCGTATTCAGCGTTAACTCGTCAATGATCTCTCTGGCAAATTCTTCAGCACTGCCGTTCCCGGATTCAAATCTGCGTACCGCGGGAGAATGCAACCATCGCTGCCAGACTTCAGCCTCGGTAAGCCTGGACCAGCTAAGCATCGTGGGAACACCCGTCAGTTCGACCAGAACGCCCCCCAAATCAAACAGGATGACCTCAATCTTCATCTAATTCACCAATAAGACCGGGCAGGTCAGACATATCCTTAAAAGTCACGGCACCTTTGGCAGAGAAATTATCTGCATTGGTACCTTGACAATAACCGAGTACGCGCATGTCTGCACGGATCGCCGCTTCGATGCCAAAGGGCGAGTCCTCGACCACCACGCAGTGGGCAGGACGACATGTCATCTGTTCGGCAGCATAAAGAAACAGGTCGGGAAACGGCTTGCCTCTTGCCACTTCGGTACCGCTGAAAAGACAGTCGTCAAAGTAGGACAGAAGACCCGTCAATCCAAGGGTTTTTCGCATTTTCTGCTGGCTGCCGCTCGACGCGACACACTTGCGATAGGGAAGGATGTTAAGTACTTCACAAATACCGGGTACGGGCTTCAGATCTGTTTCGAAGGCGGCGAATGTTTTCTGCTGCATTCCCCGCCAGAATTCAGGATCAGTTCGTTTCCCAAGATGGTTCTCAATATCGTCAATGCAGTGTTTAAGGCTTTTGCCCATAAAATGGTCCATCGTTTGTTGCAGCGTCAGTTCCCAACCGAGATCTGACAGGCCTTGTTGTAGTATACGATTAACGATTAACTCACTGTCCACAAGTACACCGTCACAATCGAAGATGATGAGATCAACTGGCGAATGCTTATCCAAGAAGGATTTCCTTGTGCCCCTAAAAAGATAAAATGGTACCTTGTAGATTATGAGGTAACCACATAATAATGAAGTATGACCAGCATTTACGATCAGGAACTGGATAAGAATCCAGCCAACTACGAGCCACTCTCTCCTCTGAGCTTTATCCAACGGGCGGCATTGTTGTACCCGGATCATGAAGCCGTCGTCCATGGTGAATTGTCCAGATCATGGCGTGAAACTTATCGGCGCTGTGTCCGACTGGCCAGTTCACTCGGTAAAAGGGGACTGGGGAAGGGTGACACGGTCGCGGTTATGCTGCCTAACATTCCAGAGATGTTCGAGGTTCATTTTGCCGTGCCAATGATTGGGGCAGTTTTGAATGCAATCAATACTCGACTTGATGCCAAAACTGTCGCATTTATTTTGCAGCATGCGGAAGCAAAAATACTCATTGCAGATCGTGAGTTTTCTGCTGTACTCACGGATGCTCTGAGAATAATCGCGGCATCCGAACCGAATCATCAGATTACTGTGATAGATGTTGATGATCCCTATTACAAGGATGGTGAGTTTATAGGTGAAGCGACTTACGATGAGATGCTCATAGAGGGCGATGAGGACTATCACTGGCAACTGCCCGAAGATGAATGGGATGCGATCTCTCTTAATTACACTTCAGGGACGACCGGGGATCCAAAGGGAGTGGTTTATCATCATCGAGGCGCATATCTGAATGCGGCTAACAATGCATTATCCTGGGAGATGGGCCTTCATCCGAGATATCTTTGGACGCTGCCTATGTTCCACTGTAATGGCTGGTGTTTCCCCTGGACTATTGCAACCTCTATAGGAGTTACTGTCTGCTTGAGACATGTCCGTGAAGATGCCGTCTTTACAGCCATCAAAGAGCATGATGTAACCCATTTCTGCGGGGCACCCGTTGTCCTGAACAGTCTGATCAATGCTGAGGATGAACTGAAACAGGGTATCTCGCAGACGGTCAAAGTCATGACGGCTGGTGCTGCACCTCCTGCGGCGGTGATTCAGGGGATGGAAACGATGGGATTTGATGTTACCCAGGTCTATGGTCTTACTGAGACCTATGGTCCGATGATTGTGTCTGCATGGCGTTCAGAATGGGATGCCCTTGATGAAGGCCAGAAAGCGACACTAAAAGCTCGTCAGGGAATTTCTTCTGTGCTTGCAGGTGCCATGATGGTAGCGGATCCTGACACATTGGAACCTGTGCCCTGGGACGGTGAGACTCAGGGTGAAGTCTTTATGAAAGGCAATATCGTAATGAAAGGCTATCTGAAAAACCCAAAAACCACGAGTGAATCCTTCTCTGGTGGCTGGTTTCACAGTGGTGACATTGCGGTGTGTCATCCCGATGGGTATATACAGATAAAAGATCGATCAAAGGATGTCATTATCAGTGGTGGAGAGAATATCTCGAGTATCGAAATAGAAGATGTTCTGTTTAAACATCCGGGCATTCTCGAGGCAGCAGTGGTTGCGAAATCTGATCCCAAGTGGGGTGAGCATCCTTGTGCCTTCGTGACAGTGAAACCTGGTGAAGATCTCAGTGAGGGGGCTGTTATCGAGTACTGCCGGCAGGAACTGGCAAGATTCAAGGTACCTAAAACCGTCATTTTTGGACCACTGGTGAAGACTTCAACGGGCAAGGTGCAGAAGTATCTACTACGCGAACAGGCGGAGGCATTTACGGGTTAGGCGGTGTAAGGAGTGCAGATTGGAATCTGAAGTGGATATTGGTCTTGCGGGGCAAACTGATTGCGTTGAGATTGCCGGGATGTCGCGCGCTCTTATTGAGAATGGTCTGCGCTGGCGCTGGAAACCGTCTCGAATCCTGTCGCTGATTCGCCATCCGGATTGTGTTGTGATCACCGCGACCGTCAGTGATGAAATTATTGGTTTTGCCGCGATGGAATTTCATGAATTGCATGCTCATTTAAACCTGCTTGCGGTGAAGTCAAAGAGAAGGCGAAATGGCGTTGGCCAAAAACTGCTGGATTGGCTTGAAGAATCCGTGATGATTGCGGGTCTGAATTACATCAGTCTTGAAGTCAGGATCAGCAATGTCGCCGCGATCACTTTCTATGAGAAGGCGGGCTATCATATAGATCATCTCGCCAGCGGATACTACAACGGTATCGAGGACGCCTACCGGATGAAGCATGATCTTATCAGTGATGATGTGGCCAAACGGAGACCTTAGACTGTGAGTTTATGGCAATGGCGAGATTTACTGGATGCGTGCGGGATACAGAATCCGGCGGAAGGCCCGAATATTGAGGGGATAAGTCTCGACAGCAGAACGGTCGTTGCTGGGGATTTGTTTATTGCCTTATCCGGAGATCCTGGCCCCCGATTTCATTCATCCAGTGCATCAGACCGGGACGGGCACGACTTTGTTGAGAACGCGGAAGAAAATGGGGCAGCAGCGGTCATGGTGTCGAGGAACATCGCAACGAATTGTTCTGTGATTGAAGTTCCCAATACGCTCAACGGGCTTTGGCAGTTGGGTGAATTTGCTCGCAAGAGGATGCGGGGGCGAGTTGTGGCGATTACCGGTAGTGCTGGCAAGACCACTGCACGCCAGTGGCTTGAGCAGATACTTGGCAGTCTTGGTTCGACCCATGCTTCTACCGCCAGTCTGAATAATCACTGGGGCGTCCCCCTGTCCCTCGCAAGGATGCCGGCATCGAGTCAGTATGGTGTATTTGAAGTAGGAACCAATCGTCCCGGTGAAATAGAACCATTGGCGGAACTTGTCAGTCCCCAGGTCTCAGTACTTCTAAATGTCCTGCCCGCTCATATCGGGAACTTTGACAATCTGGATGCCATTCGACAGGAAAAGCTGACTATCGCATCACCTTTGGAGAAGGGAGGCACCCTGATTGTCCCGGCGGATCTCGATCTGAGTGGATTAAAGCACGGCAATATTGTGACGTTTGGATTGACGGAGGATGCTGATGTATTTGGAAAGGCCTTATTTCTGCCCCAGTATACAGAAGTCGATGCCAGCGTTTTGGGCACCAGGGTTAGTTACCGACTGGTTGCAGGTGGTGAACATCGGGTGCTGACATCGCTGGCCGTGTTGGCTGCCGCATATTGCCTCGTTGATGAGGTAGATTTGAATAAGGTTTGTGATGGGTTTTCTAAGCTAACGACTCCAAAGGGGCGCGGTAACGTCAATACAATTGCAGGGGTGACAGTTATTGATGACAGTTACAACGCAAATCCTATCACTATGGCTTATGCAATCAGCGCTATCGCAAAAGGTAACCCATCGGGAAAAAAGGTTGCTCTGCTTGGAGAAATGCTGGAACTCGGTGACGAGTCCCAACTGGCCCACGCTGAAACATCACGGCTGGCCGAGGAAACACTGGATGGATTCATCACGGTGGGTGAGGGGTTTATGTCCTGTCCGGGGAACTGGGGACATGTTGGATTTGCGGCACAGATTGATCTGGACGAACTGGTGAGGTCACTGAAGCCTGGTGACACTCTGCTGGTTAAGGGATCAAATAAGATCTTCTGGACTGAGAAATTCGTTGATCGGCTCCTGCTGAGTCTGGAGGCAGTAAAACAAGCCTGATTCCTGAAGGGGACCAGATTCAGTCAAAAAAAAGCCCGAACCTGAGTCCGGGCCAATTACCATTAGGAGTGACACTTGCACGTTTCAGCACAACGGCACCTGAAGCCCTAAAACAGGAATCTTTAGCGATGGGCGCAATGTTTCCTGTCTCTAACAAAGAAAAATAGTACGAAATTCCTGTTTCGCCAGTGATTTGATAGATTGTTTTGAAATTAACCCGGATGGTCAAATGCGGACTGTCCTGCTGCAGGCAGTTACCGGCACCTTGATTTTGGTTAGTGAATCTGGGGTTTATCTGAATCGGTAGCAATATTGTCGACGACCTGGGGAGTGGGATCGTCGGGTTCGTCCGGCTCATCACTTGACTCCGGGGTGCCTTCTTGCCGGTTGTCCCCGGCAGGATCAGGATCTTCGCTGACTGGGGCTTCACTTTCTGCAATGGCCTGACTGATGGCTTCTTCAACATCCACCGGGCTCGGGTGCGTCTCAGCTTCCATATAGAGGTAATTCTCTTCTTCATTCAACTCACCAGTGCCGTGCCAGGGCAACAGGTGATGGTCCTCGTGATAGTGAATATCGACGAATGGATATTTGATAATCTTGAAATAGGGTGAGTAGTCAAAGTCGCTGGGAGTACAGAGTTTTGGATTGCGACGGAACATTTGCACCTTGTCATCAGCAGACTGTTTAACCAGGGGCAGGATCGGGAACTGTACGAAGGCAAATGCCTCCGCAATCATCGTTGAGCAGACAGTTCGGGTTGATCTGCCGGGATTGTGTTTAAACAAACTGGACCGCCAGCGACGTGGCAAAAAAGACCAGGGGAAGAGAAATCTGGCCAGGTCAATAATCTGCCTGACATCATAATCAACACCGAGTCTGCTGATGGCATAACGGATAACCTGTTGAGCATCCTTGATCCCCAGTCTCGCAGGGCGACAAATCCGCAGGTGTTCCTCTGCATAGTTTTCTAGGTTATGAACATTGGTACCTTTTCCCAACAAACTTTCAATAATCAGTCTGTCGGCCGGATCTCCCCGGTAGTGATGACTGATGATCTTTCTGAGATCTGGATCTTCGATATCATGGAGACGACCTATATAAAGCATCGCATGAGTCCACGGGCTTTGTGTGGTGACTCGAATGACATCACTGACCCGTGATCTCCCTTCGACCAGTACCACATCACAAATTTTTAGCTCGTGTTTGATGCGTTCAAAGTCACTGAGCGGAGTGACTCGCTGGCTGGCCTCATGGTTGAGCCAGGATACAATTGGTTGCGAAATAAAATCTAGTCGAGCCATGATTGAATTAGTCCAAATCCCCTATTGAGATCTGCCGATTTCGGTTGATGAGATTTGCTGGCGAAAAGAACCAGCGATATTCCATCTTCAAAGTATAGGCGTGTATGAAAATTTAAGGATTGCCTGCCTGTCTGTGCGATTCATTGAAATGGCTGGCAATTCTTCTTTTGTACAATCTTATGCGTCTTGATGGGTATTATAAACCTCTGTTCCATGTAATAATCCATTGATTCCAAAGAGATTATTTAATGATTGTTGATCGCCTTGGGAGGCAGTTTCGAAATCTGCGAGTCAGTTTAACAGCCGCCTGTAATTATGCCTGCACCTATTGTGTACCCGATGGTAAGCGTCTTCTGCGCGTGCAAAATGAGCTGTCGGCGATCGAATTGCTAAAAGCGATCACCCTACTGCAGCAGGCTAGTGGTATAGACCAGGTACGGATTACTGGTGGCGAACCACTGGTCACTCCCAAATTTGATCAGTTTTTACTGGGTGTTATGCAGTTGCCTTTAAAAGACGTGAGCCTCACCACAAACGGTCAGCTGATACTTGACAAAATAGATGTGATTGTTGATTCAAGCATCACTAGAATTAACATCAGCCTAGATACCCTCAATCCTGCCAGATTCAAACGGATAATGAGGGGTGGTGACCTTGATACGGTACAAAAAGGTATTGATTCAATGCTTGATGCAGGAATTAAGGTCAAGATCAATATGGTGCCGTTGCGTAGTCAGAATGCCGGCGAGATCATTCCTATGCTGGAATATTGCCTCGATCGAAATATCGAATTGAGATATATCGAATTGATGCGAATGGGCCATCTATTGCAGGGTAACAGCTTCCAGCAGGACTTTGTTTCCATGGAAAGCCTGCTGTATGAGATCAGTACCAAATATGAGTTCGCAAGAACCGATGCACCCTATGACTCCACCGCGGCACGGTTTGAAATACCCAATAAAGGTGTATTCGGCATTATTGCTAATGAGAGTGAACCATTTTGTCGCTCCTGTACTCGCCTTCGACTCTCATCCGATGGCTATCTGTACGGATGCCTCAGCAACCGCAACAAGCAGTACATCGGTGATCTCCTGAACCTGCCCACGCACCGATTGCTACCTAAATTGCAGAAAATACTGGTTAATTCCCTGGCTGATAAGAAGCTCGCTTTTGAGGGCGAAACCACCGTGATGAAATTGATAGGTGGCTAGAGGTCCGCTTTAGACCTGAGTGTCTATACTAAATCAAAATCATCGAGATCCTTCGAAATGTGTGGCAGAAGTATGTGCTGCTTCGCCAATCTGAGAAATCAACCGATTGAGGTAGCGAATCAGTAGCAGAACCGCAGTAACCAGGGTGCATATAAGGATTCCGGAAGCGATGGATTCGGCGCTGAGAACCAGATAAATGCCAATAATCAGGCAGGCAACAGCAATACCCGTCGACAAGGCTGCATGCCAGTTTGCCTGCAACTCGATTGTATCAGCCGTTTTTACGATTTTTTAGATCAAGCAATGTATCGCTACGTCCTTCCTGTAGTATCTTGTTTGCCTTCAGGTAAGATTTATCGACCGGAGGACCGGAATATTTACCTGCGAACAAGAATGAAAACTCCTACTCTAAATCATAGTGGATTGAGCGACTGATGAAAGAACAGGCACCATATTCATTACTGGCTGGGCTCGATCGGGTTAAAGACAAGAGCAAACCACCGATCCACCTGTGGAATCCAGACAATGTGAAAGACATTGATATGGAAATTAAGATAAGTGGTGAATGGTTTTACCTGGGAACGCCCATTAATCGACAGAGACTCGTCCATCTGTTTGCATCAGTGTTACGCCGGGAAGGAGACGAGTATTTTTTAGTCACGCCGGTTGAGAAGTGCCGCATCCGTGTTGAGGATGTCCCTTTCCTTGCAGTTCTGCTGACGGTGTCAGGAGAAGGCAGGGATCAGCTGCTGACATTTACGAGCAATATGGCCGAAAAGGTTCAGGCTGATGTTGAACATCCGCTCAGGTTCGAATTTGATCCTGATACGGAGGAGCCCTCACCCTACATCCTTGTCAGAGACCGGCTTGAAGCCCGTCTGAATAGAAGTGTCTACTATCAACTCGCAAATCTCATTACCGAATATCGGCTGGAAGATGTTGACTGGCTTGGTGTCTGGAGCAATGGGACGTTTTTTCCGATTATTCGAAACGACCTGTGATTGCTGAAGTTGACAATTGCCTGTCGGTCTCAGATTGATCCGGCTTCATATTGAAGTCAAAATGCCAGGGGATCACATATTGCCGTAGTTCGGCCCGCCGGTTCCTTCAGGCACGACCCAGGTGATGTTCTGGGCTGGATCCTTGATATCGCAGGTTTTACAGTGAATACAGTTCTGGGCGTTGATCTGGAATCGCCTGGAACCATCTTCTTCTTCAATCACCTCATAGACACCAGCAGGGCAATATCGTTGCGCGGGTTCATCGTATAAAGGCAGGTTACTGCTAATCGGTAGATCGGAATCCTTAAGTTTCAGATGACAGGGCTGATCTTCCTCGTGCGCGGTGTTGGTAATAAAGACAGAAGACAATTTGTCAAAACTGATGATACCGTCTGGCTTTGGATAGTCAGGTTTAGTGGTATCACTGGCGAGTTTCATTGCTGCATAGTCATGATTTGGCTCCCGCACCGAGAAGGGAAATCTTCCCCGGAAAATGACCTGGTCGATAAACACCAGCGACATGCCGATGATCAATCCAAATTTGTGCTGCCAGCTGGTGGTGTTTCGAACGGCATACAGTTCCTTGTACAACCAGGAATTCTTGAAAGCCTGCGGATAACTTTCCAGTTCTTCACCGCCGCCTGAACCGGCTTTTAGGGCGTTGAATATTGACTCCGCTGCCAGCATGCCTGACTTCATTCCCGTGTGAGTTCCTTTCTGTTTCATATTGTTGAGGAATCCCGCTTCATCGCCTACCAGCAATCCACCTGGCATAACGAGTTTGGGTAGTGACTGCAGGCCACCCTTGGTAATTGCTCGTGCACCATAGGCGACTCGTTTACCACCTTCCAGGTACTTGCGAATGATCTTGTGATTCTTGAATCGCTGAAACTCGTCGAATGGACTGAGATGAGGGTTCGAATAGCCAAGATCGACTACCAGTCCGACAGTGACCTGGTTGTCTTCAAGATGATACAGATAGGAGCCGCCCAATGTGCAACCTGGCATATGACCCAAAGGCCAGCCCACGGTGTGTACAACCTTACCAGGTATGTGTTTGTCAGGATCGATATCCCAGACTTCTTTGAAGCCAAGGGCGAAGTGTTGTGGATCAGCATCAGTGCGTAGATTGAATTTTTCCAGTAACTGTTTGCCGAGATGTCCACGACACCCCTCGGCAAACACAGTGTACTTCGAGTGGAGTTCATAACCGGCCTGAAACATTGGTTTTTGCTCACCATCAGCGCCGACACCCATATCTCCAGTGGCTATCCCTTTGATAGAGCCATCCTCGTTGTACAGGATCTCACTTGCAGCAAAGCCAGGAAAAATATTTACGCCAAGTTCTTCTGCCTGTTCTCCCAACCATCGGCACAAATTACCCAGGCTGGTGGCGTAATTACCGTGATTGTTGAATCCCGACGGTATTAACAGCCCTGGGAAACGTATTCCGGTGCTGTCGTTCAACAGGTAATGTAGTTCATCTTCAGTAACAGGATTGTTCAGTGGTGCTCCCATTTCCTTCCAGGTCGGGAAGAGTTCATCAAGTGCCACAGTTTCAACGACGGCACCGGACAAAATATGGGCACCGATTTCAGATCCTTTTTCGACGAGACAGACGGTATATTCTTCGCCGGCTTCGGCGGCTATTTGTGAAAACCTAATCGCAGTTGACAGCCCAGCCGGACCTCCGCCGACAACGACCAGGTCAAATTCCATCGATTCTCGTTCCACTATATCTGCTCCTTTAGCGCGACTTTTTGTACAGGAAATATCTCAACGAGCCATCTGAAATATCCGGTCATTATTGTAAGGAAACTGGTTTGCTAAAGGAAATCACTCAAATCTATGTCAGGCAATAATTTGATGTGCGAGTAACGGTAATAAACACTTATGAATTATGTACTTACCTTTTTTCAGAAGTATGCGGTGCTATTGACCAGTATGCAAGAAACCGGCAGAATACGCGCTCTTTTTGGGCCATGCCTTTTAACGGTTTCCCTTTATTGCTTGTACTGATTTGTCATGCATCGATTTGGGTAAGTAGGCCAACGAATTATTCATCATGAGTAGAGGAATTTCATGAAAGTTCTAGTAACTGCCAAACGTGTCGTCGACTACAACGTGAGCATACGTGTACTGGGTGACAACAGTGGCGTCGATTTAAATAATGTGAAGATGTCGGTCAATCCATTTGATGAGATTGGCATTGAAGAGGCTGTTCGCCTCAAAGAAGCAGGAAAAGCCGAAGAGGTTGTTGTCGTTTCAGTTGGTTCCAGTGCCTGTCAGGAACAGATTAGAACCTGTCTGGCGCTGGGTGCAGATAGAGGAATTCTTGTCGAGACCGACGAAGATATGCAACCACTGGCGATAGCCAAAGCACTCAAAGCGATTGTAGATAAAGAAGAGCCAGGGCTGATCATTGCCGGAAAACAGGCAATTGATAGTGACAATAGCCAGACAGGTCAGATGCTGGCGGCTCTCGCAGGTTTGTCTCAGGCAACATTTGCTTCGGTTCTTGAAATCGGAGATGGCACAGCTGATGTCACCCGAGAGGTTGATGGCGGACTGGAAGTTATTTCAGTCAAGCTGCCTGCGGTTATCACTACCGACTTACGCCTGAATGAACCCAGATATGCGTCTTTACCGAATATCATGAAGGCGAAGAAAAAGCCGATAGATATTTTTACACCAGAAGATCTTGGTGTCGATGTGACGCCTCGAGTTAAGACTCTCAAGGTTACACCACCAGATGAGCGACAGGCAGGAATTATCGTTGAGACAGTCGAAGAGCTGGTAGATAAATTGAAGAACGAAGCAAAGGTGATTTCATGAGCATTCTTGTAGTTGCAGAACACGATAACGAATCGATCAAAGCACCAACGTTGGTCACCGTCGATGCCGCACAAGCTATTGGTGGAGATGTTGAAGTATTAGTCGCTGGGTCAGGATGTGCTTCAGCCGCTGAAGCTGCCGCAAAAGTGGAGGGTGTCAGCAAGGTACTGGTCGCTGACGATGAAATATACGGTCATCAGTTGGCAGAAAATCTGGCGGATCTTGTCGTCAGCCTGGGTAGTAACTACTCCCATATTATGAGTCCGACAACAACGTCAGGTAAGAATTTTCTGCCCAGGGTTGCTGCGCTGCTTGATGTCGCTCAGATATCAGATATAAGTGGTGTGGTCAGCGAAGATACATTCGAACGTCCTATTTATGCGGGTAATGCCATTGCCACAGTCCAGTCCTTGGATGCGATTAAAGTGATCTCGGTCAGAGGAACAGCATTTGATGGTGTTGCTGCTGAAGGTGGAAGTGCTACTGTGGAAAATATCGATTCAGCCGGAGATTCAGGTCTTTCGACCTGGGTGAAGGAAGATATTGTAAAACTTGAGCGTCCCGAGCTGACTGCTGCAGACATTATTATTTCTGGCGGACGTGGAATGCAGAGTGGCGATAACTTCAAAATGCTCGAATCTGTTGCGGACAAACTTGGCGCTGCAATCGGTGCCTCCAGAGCAGCAGTAGACGCAGGCTTTGTACCGAATGACATGCAGGTTGGACAAACTGGCAAGATCGTTGCGCCAGATCTCTACATTGCTGTCGGCATCAGCGGTGCTATCCAGCATCTGGCTGGCATGAAAGACAGCAAGGTAATTGTCGCCATCAATAAAGATGAAGATGCACCAATCTTTCAGGTTGCAGACTATGGTCTGGTTGCGGATCTGTTTAAGGCGGTGCCGGAGTTTGATGAGTTGTTAGATTAAGATCTGTTCCTCCCGTAATAAGAAAAGGCGCCTTTGGCGCCTTTTTTATTGGATTCCCTCAAATTTACTCTCAAATTCTCCTGTAACCTGGAAACTCAGGGCAATCCTACAAACTCTCAAGCCACTCATCATCCGAGTCAGCCGAGATATTCTCAAATAAAGGTGTTGAAAGATAACGTTCACCGGTATCTGGTAACATGACAACAAAGGTACTGTCATCCGGTGCTCCTTCTGCAACCTGCAGTGCTGCATACATGGTGGCGCCGCTTGATATGCCGCAAAAAATACCTTCTTCGGTTGCCAGGCGTTGCGAGGTTTCGATAGCGTTATCGTCAGGAACTAGAATAATGTCATCAAGAACCGTCTTATCCAGAACACCCGGGATGAAGTCAGGCGTCCAGCCCTGAATTTTATGAGGAGACCACTCCTTGCCAGAGAGTAGAGCAGCATTCTCTGGTTCTGCACCGATGATTTTGACATCTGGTCTGGCCAATTTGATTACTTCACCAGCACCAGTCACTGTCCCACCCGTTCCCCAGCCACTGACGTAGAAATCCAATGCTTTGCCTGCAAAATCAAGCAATACCTCGGGACCTGTTGTGTTGCGATGATAGGCTGGATTTGCCGGATTCTGAAACTGATCAGCCCTGAACCAACCATGTTTTTCCGCAAGTTCTTCTGCCTTTCTTACCATGCCTTTGCCGCGCTCTGCAGCCGGTGTCAATATCACCTTGCCGCCGAGTGCTTTCATAATCTTGCGGCGTTCTACCGAGAACGTTTCGGTCATTGTTGCAACAAAGGGATACCCTTTTGCAGCGCAGACCATGGCCAGGGCAATGCCGGTGTTTCCAGACGTCGCCTCGACTACAGTCTGTCCTGGTTTGAGGGCGCCGCTTTTTTCTGCATCCTCGATAATAGCGATCGCGAGCCTGTCTTTAACGGAAGCCAGTGGATTGAAGGCTTCCAGCTTGACGTACATATTCTGATTGTCAGGTGCTACGCGGTTTAGCTTCACTATCGGTGTATTGCCGATAGTCTCAAGTATATTGTTGTAGATCATGTATCCTCCTTACACGGGATTTCGTATGCATCGGGGTTGTCAATCGCATGTGTCTATAGTCCTTGTTCGGTCTCCTGTAATAGATCTTGCTGCGAGAAGTGTCGCCAGCATAGGAAAAATCGATGGAAGTGTCGAATATTTCTCTAATTAGAAGGGCTCTCACCAGAGATCAGCCCCGTTAGCTGTACAGGAACCCATCACGGCGGCAAGCTGAGATATCCCCTTTGATGACATGTTAGCCTGATTAAAGAAGATTCGACCGAAGTGCTGGCCATCGGCAAACATCTCATCCTGATGCGGCGGGTTTGCGCCACCGGAATCAACCAGGTAAACACAAGCCAGGTGATTCTGTTCTGCAATTACCTGGGCCCGCTGGTGCTTTTTTACACTCACCGGGTAGTAAGTACGGCCTTTAACAGTTGCATCATTTACAACGATCACGCATTCGCTGCCAGATATACGGCCAATTCCAGTAATGATACTGGCACAGGGTGATTCATCGTCATACATCTCATAGGCAGCGAATTGCGAGAATTCGAGAAAAGGGGAACCTGGATCAAGCAACTGATTGACTCTGTCTCGCGGCAGCAGCTTGCCTCTGTCAACGTGGCGTTGCCGGGAAGACTCATTTCCATCCAGCGAAATCCGGGCAAATTTACTTTTCAGATCGTCAACTCATGATGACATGGTGGCGTGATTTGCCAGATAGTCTTCGGCGTGAATATTGATCTTTGTTGGCAATACTGGCATCGGCCGCTTACTTGGATTCGTTAAAGAGTTCGCGGCCGATAAGCATTCGTCGTATCTCAGAAGTGCCTGCACCTATTTCGTACAACTTGGCATCCCTTAGCAGGCGGCCGGTCGGATAGTCGTTTATGTAGCCATTACCACCCAATAGCTGAATAGCATCGAGAGCCATTTGTGTAGCGTTCTCTGCACAATACAAAATGACAGCTGCGGCATCCTTCCTGGCTGTTTCTCCTCGATCACATGCACCAGCAACAGCGTATAGATAGGATCGGGATGCATTTATTCGTGCATACATGTCGGCAATTTTTCCCTGCACTAACTGAAATTCACCAATCGGTTGGTTGAATTGTTTGCGCTCATGGATGTAAGGAGTAACGACATCCATGCAGGCCTGCATAATACCGACAGGACCTGCTGCAAGTACCACGCGTTCGTAATCGAGCCCGCTCATGAGAACCCTGACCCCTTCGTTTTTGCCGCCAAGTATGTTGTCTGCAGGTACACGGCAGTCTTCGAAAACGAGTTCACAGGTATTGGATCCCCGCATACCCAGTTTGTCGAGTTTAGGCGATCGGGAGAAACCCTCGGAGTCGCGTTCGACGATAAAGGCCGTGATCCCCTTTGGGCCTGCTTTGGCGTCTGTTTTTGCGTAGATGACATAAGTATTGGCGTCAGGTCCGTTGGTGATCCACATCTTGCTGCCATTAAGAACGTAATCATCACCGTCCTGTTCTGCTTTTAGTTGCAGGCCAACAACATCGGAACCTGCATTATGTTCACTCATCGCCAGGGCACCGATCGCCCTGCCTGCCACCAGATCCGGGAGGTATTTCTTCTTCTGCTCCGGTGTGCCAATTCGTGAGATCTGATTCACACAGAGATTTGAGTGGGCGCCATAACTGAGAGCAACGGACGCTGATGCCCGGCTGATTTCTTCCAATGTGATAACATGAGCCAGATAACCCATCGCTGAGCCACCAAACTCTTCAGCGACGGTTATTCCGAGCAGACCCATGTCCCCCATTTTCTGCCATAGATCCATCGGGAACTGGTTGGTGGCATCAATTTCTGCAGCTTTTGGCGCAATTTCATCCGCGGCGAATCGGTTTACCTGCTCACGCAGCATGTCGATGGATTCATCAAATCCAAAACTTAGATTACTGTAACTGACTTGCATAGGGGACTTTGTTAGTTAAAAACGTTTTGCAGTATACCAATTAACCTCAGTGGCATGATCATCGATCTGATCGACCACATCCAAAATAAGCGCAAACAAAGCCATCCGAATCAAGACACCGTTATCCGTTTGCCTGAAAATGGCGAGGTTGGGGTTTTCATTTAGATCGTTATCCAATTCGTTAGCATTGCCACGTGAATCTCTTGGCAGCGGATGCATGATTACCGTGTTAGGTTCACAGTGTTCCGTGTAGATTGATTGATTCAGGCGAAACAGGCCCTTATATTTGTCGGCCTCCTCCTGAGAGGGGAATCGTTCTTCCTGGGTGCGCGTCAGATAGAGGATATCCGAATTGCTGATACCGGATTGCAGGTCATCAGATTGCAATACCTTGTGACCGGCTTTCTTTATCTCCTTAATGTATTCGTCAGGCAGAGATAGTTCAGGAGGTGTTATGAGTGTGAATTGGAGGTTGTCGTAGAGTTTAAGTAACCTGCAGAGGCTATGTACCGCGCGCCCGTAACGTAAATCACCAACCAGCGCAATGCGCAGATTATCAATCGTCTTACTCTGTCCGGACATTTCCTTTCTAATGGTATACAGATCCAGTAGTGCCTGGCTGGGATGCTCGTTAGAGCCGTCGCCACCGTTTAGTACCGGAACACGGCTGGCCGAGGCGAATTCTCCTACCGAACCTTCTATTTCATGGCGCATGACGATGACGTCACTGTAACCTGATAAAACCCTTGCGGTATCGTAGAATGACTCTCCCTTTGAAATCGAAGAAGCCTTAACTTCAGTTGTCTCTCTGACTTCTCCGCCCAAAAGATTGAAGGCGCAACCAAAACTGATCCGTGTTCGTGTGCTTGGTTCAAAGAACATGCTTCCGAGTATCGCGCCTTCCAACACACGGGTAACTCGTTGCCGTTGTGCATAAGGCTCCATCCTGTCGGCGACGGAAAATACCTTTTTGATTGCTGCTCGGTCGAATTGAGACACGGAAAGGATATGGCTGCCGACGAAATCCATCACTGCCTTACCTCACTGTTGATGTCATTCATAACTAGGATCAAATATCGTTGCTCTAGGACACCTTTGAGGCTAACTCTAACATAAGTTCTCGCATCCATCTGTTGGCCTGATCTCTGTCAGTGCTCTCATGCCAATACAGGTAGCTTTCCAGATGAGGCACTTCGAATGGCAGCTCCATGTACTTGACAGAATACCGGCTAACCAGAAAATCTGCGTAGATGCTCGGCACGGTGAGTGCGAGGTCATTTCTCGACACCAGTTCTGGGGTTGCCAGATAATGCTGGGTGCGAAGTGCAATATTGCGACGCTTGCCCATCTTCCCAAGCGCCAGATCAACATGACCCAGACCGCCTCGTCTACTTGAGATATGAATGTGGCTGATATTGAGATAAGTGGTGAGATCGATTTTGTCTCCCACAATACTGTGATTTTTTCTAACAACACAGACATGGGGATGTGAGAACAATGCCGCCTGTCGGATCTGTGGATCGGGTGCAAGTGGAATATCGATCGCCAGATCTAGGTTACCGGAGGCAAGTTCGATGTTCATATCGCGGCGTCGGACATGATAACAGTCGATGGATACCTGAGGTGCATCCTGATTGATCCGGTCAAACAGATAGGGCAGCATGATAGACTGATTCAGGTCCGTCATACTGACGCGAAATCGTTTATCAGAAGCCAGTGGATCAAATGATTCGCTTTCCTGGACGCTGGAACGAATGAGCCCCAACGCCTGCCTAACAGAACCAACGATATTTTGCGCAACCGGTGTTGGCACCATGCCATCAGCAGTTCGGACGAACATCGGGTCATTGAAGAGGGTTCGAAGGCGAGAAAGAGAATTTGAGACCGCTGGTTGGGTGATACCGATTATTTCCCCGGCACGAGTCAGATTCCCTTCGGTGTAGATAGCGTCGAAGACAACAAATAGGTTTAGGTCTATGTTGCTAAGCTTCATAATTATTTTGGTGAATAATCACCCCGTTGAATCGAAAATCGAAAATTTGATAAACAGAGCTTATAGTATGTCTCTTTTCTCACTTTGAGAATAGAGTACCAGTGAAATTTACCACCTCGTCACCAGGATCCTCAGGATATCGCCAGTGCCAGAGGTTTGTAGCATGCGCCCGTCGCTAATGAGACAATACGTAGCCGATACGCCTTAAGCTAGGTGGCGCAAGACGAATGTCAGTGAACTTAATGTTTGACTACAAATAAATCTATAATAAACAATAATATATGATGATAAACTATAATATAGGGGAGATAAGATTTCGATGAGCGAATTGCAGGATAAGCGTCGCTTACCTTTCAGTTTTGCGAAACGCCACGGTGTTCTGCTCTTACCACTTCAGGAAGATGCTCAAACGCGGGTCGTCTATAAGACAGGACTGACTCCCCAGGCGCTGGCTGAGGTTCGACGCTTCGTTGGTCAGGAATTCCGTTGTCAGATCGTCGATAGTCCAACTTTTGATCGACAATTATCGACAACCTACCAGGATGATTCAGGTGAGGCGATGCAGATGATTGAAGGCCTGGGTGAAGAAATGGATCTGGATAGTCTTGCCGAGTCAATTGCCGAATCAAGTGATCTGCTAGAGCAGGAAGACGATGCGCCCATTATCAAGTTGATCAATAGTCTGCTAACCGAAGCCGTCAAGGTAGATGCGTCGGATATACATATTGAGACCTATGAGACCAGATTAGTCGTCAGATTTCGTGTTGATGGTGTACTGAAGGAAGTTGTAAGCCCTCGGCGAGTCCTGGCCCCATTGCTGGTTTCCAGAATCAAGGTAATGGCGAGGCTGGATATAGCCGAAAAACGCCTGCCCCAGGATGGGCGAATCTCTGTCCGCGTTGGCGGCAAAGAAGTGGATGTTCGAGTGTCGACTATTCCTGCCAGTAACGGCGAACGGGTGGTTCTGCGTTTATTGGATAAGCAGGAGGGGAGACGGGACCTGGCGAATATGGGCATGAGTAAGAACGATCTTCATAGTATGGAAGAATTGATTAAGAAACCCCACGGCATCCTCCTCGTCACCGGACCTACCGGTTCGGGTAAGTCGACAACCCTGTACGCCTGTCTTGATCAATTGAACGATCGCACGCGAAATATACTCACAGTTGAAGACCCCATTGAATATGATGTCGAGGGCATTGGTCAGACCCAGGTAAACACCAAGGCGGATATGACTTTCGCCAGGGGATTAAGAGCGATTTTGCGACAGGATCCGGATGTCGTCATGGTGGGGGAGATCCGGGATTATGAAACAGCTGACATCTCGGTCCAGTTGAGCCTCACAGGACACCTGGTGTTATCCACAATACATACAAATACAGCGATTGGTGCGCTGACTCGTTTGGCAAATATGGGTGTTCAACCCTATCTGCTCAGTAACAGTATTGTGGGTCTGGTTGCTCAGCGTCTTGTACGTCTGTTGTGCACGGAATGCCGCGAGAGCTATACGCCTGACGAGTATGAATGCGAATTCCTCAAAATTGATAAGCGGAATCCACCAACAATATATAGGGAAATTGGCTGTGAAGAATGTACATATGACGGATACCGGGGCAGGCTGGGTATATACGAGATCGTTATGGTAGATGACGAAATGCGACGCATGATTCACAGTGGTGAAAGCGAGCTGGCGCTGGAGCAGCATGCCAGAAGCAGAACGACCGGTATTCGTGAGGATGGTCGAGCCAAGATTCTTGAAGGCGTTACATCTATTGATGAGGTGTTGAGAGTGACCGCTGAAGACTAGTGGAAGCAATTGAGTTATGGCAGCTTTTGAATACATTGCTCTAAATAACAGGGGCAAAAAAGAGAAGGGAACTCTCGAAGCAGACAGTTCCCGTCAGGCAAGACAACTTCTGCGTGATAAGGGTATGGCACCATTGTCAGTTGTTGTTACCCGTGAAGAAAAATTGTCCGGCAATGTCATCACCTTTCTATTCAAACCCTCACTCTCAATCCGTGAACTGGCCCTGATCACACGACAACTGGCAACCTTGATTGCAGCCGCACTACCGGTTGAAGAAGCACTACTGGCAGTCTCGAAACAAAGTGAAAACCCACGAACAACAAGCATGTTACTGACCGTGCGCTCAAAAGTGATGGAAGGATATTCACTGGCGAACAGTCTTGCAGAATACCCAAGAGCCTTCCCTCAATTGTATCGAGCCACCGTGGCCGCCGGTGAATCGGCCGGACATCTGGATCTCGTGTTAAACAGGCTGGCGGATTTCACTGAATCACAACAGGATTCCAAATCGAGAATTCAGCAGGCAATGGTTTATCCGACTATTCTGTTTGTGCTGACGGTGGCTATTCTGGCTGGATTGCTGGGATATGTCGTGCCTGACATCGTTAAGGTATTTGCAGACACCGGACAGGAACTGCCGGCACTGACCCGGTTCATCATTGCATCGAGTGAATTTGTTAAGGACTTTGGGCTCATCGTATTAGTCGCGGTAATTGTAATCATAATGCTGATTCAACGCGCCCTGACGGTAAAATCTGTTCGTCTGGGTTATGACCGACGCCTGTTACACTTGCCACTGATTGCAAAAATGAGTCGTGGCACGAATACAGCTCAGTTCGCAAGTACCTTGAGTATCTTGTCATCAAGCGGCGTGCCACTGGTGGATGCCATGCGAATCGCAGGGCAGGTTCTGTCAAACACCTGGCTACAGGCCAAGGTAGATGAAGCCACAGAAAAAGTCAGTGAGGGTGCCAGTCTGAATGCGGCACTTGAACAAAGTAACTATTTTCCACCCATGATGCTGCATATGATAGCCAGTGGCGAGGCGAGTGGAGAACTAGATGATATGTTATCTCGGGTGGCGACCAGCATGCAGCAGGACGTGGAATTACTGTTGGGTGTACTTTTGAGTCTTTTTGGGCCCCTGATGTTGTTATTGATGGGTGGGGCCGTGTTTACTATCGTAATGGCGATTTTGCTGCCAATTATTAATCTTAATCAGTTGGTTGGTTGATTCACACCATGAACCGGGGAAGGTGTATGTTAAGAAACAGGCGTGCAGATGGATTTACACTCATCGAGATAATGGTGGTGGTGGTTATCCTTGGTATTTTGGGTGCGTTGATCGTACCGAATATTATTGGCCGACCAGATGAGGCAAGGGTAGCAGCCGCAAGGGCTGATATTGAATCGATAGGTGTGGCGCTCGATTTATATCGCCTGGACAATGGGATTTATCCGAGTACCGACCAGGGATTGGATGCCCTGGTGAATGAACCCAGTGGTTTCCCCGAAGCTAGACGCTGGAATCCGGATGGTTATCTGAAGAAGTTACCCAATGATCCCTGGGATGAGCGTTACCTGTATTTCAGTGAGGATCGATCCTATGAGGTCTACTCCTATGGCGCTGATCGCAAGGAAGGCGGTGAAGGCGTTGATTCAGATATCAGTTCTGAATAATCGTAACAGACCAGGTAATACAGCACCCGCTAATGACTATGACGCCGTATAGACGATTATCTGGCTACACACTGGTAGAAATTCTCGTGGTGCTGCTGATCGTTTCAATCATGTCGGGACTCGCCGTTATCAATTTGCCAGCTTTCACGCGGTCCGGTGATTTTGATCTGGAAAGTCAACGAATCAAAACCCTGCTTGACATGGCACGTGAAGAGTCGATTGTTCGAGCGATAGAGTTCGGTTTTAAGCCGACTGAAAATACTTATTCTTTCTATATCTACGACGAGATGGAAAGAAAATGGTTCGAAAGTGATCTGTCTCCTTTTCAACCACGATCCTTGCCAGACGATATAAAACTGGAACTAAAAGTCGAAGGTGATCCCTTACCTATGCCAACTGAGGGCGATGACAGTGTACCACCGGTGCTCCTCTTATCCAGCGGTGAAACCACACCGTTTACACTCAACATCTTGCAGGAATCAACACTGGTACTGTCGCTGGAGTCTGATGGCTACAGTGATATCAAGTGGCTTGAAGATGAATAATCCTGGTGTTAACAGGTTCCAGTCAGGATTTACCTTACTGGAAGTGATGATTGCACTTGCGATATTTGCGATCGTATCCGGTGCGCTTATCCGAAATGCCGGCCAGACTTTCAGACAAACAAGTATCATTCAGGAGCGCACACTGGCGTACTGGATTGCAGAAAACCATCTAACTCAAGTGAGAAGCGGTCCTCGCAGCGAAGATAGTTTCCCTGATATTGGTTCGGATCGTTCTGAAGTAACCATGGCAGATCTGGAATGGGAAGTAGTTATGGACGTTGAGGCAACAGAAAATCCTGATATGCGACGTATCATCGTCAGTGTATTTTCGGTAGATAATCTGGATAACCAAGTTGTTGAACTAGTCGGATTCATAGGCAAGTACTGATGAGACGAGTTGCTGGCTTTACCCTACTGGAATTACTGGTGGCTATGTCTATCTTTGCCATTATTGGACTGGGTGCAAATCAGATGTTACGTACGATCCTTCAAACCCATGAGTTGGCCCAGGCTAAAATAGAGAGCCTTTCCGCATACACGAGAGCGTTTGCAGTGATGCAGCGGGATTTCAACCAGCTTGTCTATCGACGGGTGCGAGATGAGTATGGCGAGGTGCTACCCGCACTCCGGCTTAACAGTGGTCCATATCCCGTGGAATTCAGCAGAACAGGCTGGAATAATCCACTGGGCCTTCCTCGCAGCAACCTGCAGCGAGTTGCCTATGAACTGACCGATGACGGAAAGTTGAAACGACATTTCTGGCTGGTAATGGACAGGGCGGAAGATAGCAAAACGGTTGAGCAGATTCTGCTGGAAAATATATCTGACTTTAGAATTAGTCTGCTCGATGAGAACGGCTTTGCTTCCGATGTCTGGCCCGATCCGAACAACCCGGACCAGACCCCGATTGCAGCGGAGGTTCTGCTTGAAACCAAATTGATTGGTGAGTTACGACAGATCTTCAGCTTCGTTGAGGTGGCAAATACTAACGTTTTCGGTTCGGCAGGTAATACCGGCAATGGTCGCAATCTTGAAGATGATGAGGATATAGAAAGTGAAGATTTGGAGTCAGGTGCAGAAACAGAGGCCAAGGGCAGCACACCGTGAAGTATCAGTCACAACAGGGTGTTGCGCTGATTACGATCCTTTTGGTGGTCGTGATTGCCACCATCCTGGGTGTCTCCATGACAACCGCCCAGAAGTTTGCCATCAGCCGTGCCAGATCTTTTTTTGACCAGGGAATTGTTCGACAGTATGCCTACGGTGGTGAAGAACTGGCCCGTCAAATATTGCATGAGGATTTCCTGGATGCCCCGGAGGTTGACCATCGGAGTGAGAATTGGGCCAGCCCGGATTTGAAATTTGAATTTGAAGAAGGTGAAGTGGAACTTCTGATCGAAGATCTTCAGGGAAAGTTCAATCTCAACTCACTGCAAGGTTTAATGCCTGATCAGAAGGCTTCTGGTACGACCACGACACAGTTAGCCAGGCTGAGGCTCAACAATCTGCTCTCACAGGTGGGAATGGACAGGGCATTTACCGATCGTATCGTCGACTGGATTGATCTTGACGAACAAGCAAATCCGTTAGGCGCTGAGGATTTTGACTACCTTGGTCTGGATCGACCCTATCGAACCGGCGGTCAAACGATGGTCGATGTATCAGAGTTGCGGCTTATACTCGGTATGACAAGAGAACAGTACGATGCGATCAGCCCTTATCTAACTGTACTGCCAGAAACTGGCAGTACAATCAATGTGAACACCGCCTCACCAGAAATACTGCAACTGGTGGCGCCAGGCCTGTCGTCGGTAGAATCTCAAAATATCGTTATTCGACGGGATGAAAATCTGCCATTCAACACAGTAAATGAATTCACTGGCGACCCATCAATACCTAATGCCAGCTCAATCAAAGCTGGTACGCTTAGTGTACAATCCAGTTTTTTTCAGGTTACTGTGAGAGCCAGATATCAGGACAGGTTTGGTTATCTCACCAGTGTGATTCAAAGAAACCCGACGGATGGAAGTATGCGAGTAATCTATCGGGACCAGAGCAAGAAAATCATGACTCAGGTCGTGGAGGAACCAACCGACAATGGCTGAGAATCTGTTCATACGCCTTTCCGAAAACGAGACTGGTGTCGTTGTTGAATGGATGTTACTTGACGAGTCGTCAGGTATTGTGCGTTTTCGGGGCGAAGAAAATCTCACTCGGTTTGCTGAGACGGTCTCCAGCATGACCTGGTCTGGCGAAACCTATGCCATGTTGCAGGGAGAAGAGGTTTTTCTTACACGGGCTGCAATACCCAGCAGGCAGACTCGGCAGATTCAGCAGGCTGTGCCGTTTATGGTTGAAGAATACATTGCTGAGGATGTTGAAGATTGCCATTTCGCAATAGGTGACAGGGACGGGGAGGGTAAAGTATCCGTTGCGGTCATCAATTCAAATCGTCTGACCTACTGGCTCGGGGCTCTCAAAGAAGTCGGGATCAGTCCCTCGGTGTTGACAGTCGACGCACTGCTTGTGCCCTATGAGCAGGGCAGTAGTATTTTCTTTGATGGCGATCGTGTCTTAATGAGAACCAGTACATCCAACAGTCTGTCGGTCGAGATCAGTCTGCTACCGGTGACTCTCGATCTTTTGACTGATGAAGAAAGGGAGTTCGTGTCTTTTTGGGTACATGAATCACAACGTGAACAGACAGAGCTTATTGTCTCTCAATTCAATGCTGAACAGGAGAACGCCGCTGCTGTGGATGTGCTGGAATATCAACCCTTCGAAGTATTGTGTCGAGGATTTGGTCATCAGGTGATGAACCTATTGCAGGGGGACTTTAAAGTTGAGGTACAGAAAAACACCAAACAGGGCAGCTGGCGCGCGGTTGCAATTTTAGCAGCCTGCGCTTTTGGCCTGCATATTTCAGTACTGCTCTTCCAGGGGATATATTTCGACGTTAAAGCAAAGGATTATGAGCGTGAATCCCGTGCCTTATATACCGAAGTTTTTCCAGATGATCGAAACGTCCGGGATGTGAAACGACGCTGGCGTGGGCATCTGGGGCAAGTAGAGAGTGGGGCAGGCGGGGGATTTCTCGACCTGTTCACTGATACGGTACAACACTTGTCGGGCACCAGTCTGGTGCTCAACAATGTTAATTTCAATGAGAGTCGTGGCAATCTGGTACTTCAGTTGGAAGCACCGAGAAGTGACGAGTTAATACAGTTCTCCAACGTGTTGGCCAATGCGGGTTTGAGTGCAGAAATCGGCACCATTAATCAGGGTGAAGATTCGGTGAAGGGTAGTGTTGAAGTGAAATTGGCAGGAGGTTCCTGATGAGTATATCCTCCTACCCCCTCATTCAATCGGGACTAACCCGTTATGGGCAACTGGAGAAAAGGGATCGCCTGGCACTGAATGGCCTACTTGTGTTTTTCTCTTTGCTGGCTCTGTACGGACTCATCTGGTCGCCTGCAAACAGTTTTCTCGAAGAGAGCAGACAAAACCATGATCGTCAGCTTGAGCTCCTGCAGTATCTGCGGGGCAGTGAACAACAGGCCCGATCAGTCAGGACATCACAACCTGCTGCGGATGGAGGATCCTTGTTATCGAGAGTATCGGGTACAGCACAGCGGTTTAAGGTCAAACCTGACCGGTTGCAACCAGAAGGCAGCGATGGAGTGAGTGTCTTTTTTAGCTCCGCCAGTTTTAATGACCTGATCGGCTGGCTGGAAGGTCTGAGCAAGGAAGGATTTACTGTGCGTCAGATCAATATTGCTCGCGAAGAAGAATCCGGCAAGGTCAATGCCCGGTTAGTCTTGAGATTGTAGATACTCTTCTGATTGGTTATCGAAAATCCCTTGATTGCAGTGAGAAGTGTTCCAGATGATGGCTTAGATCTTCTACGTGACCGGCAATAACATGAATAACCGATTCCTGCCGCTCCATCACACCCTTGATCTTTAATAATCTGCCCTGAACTACTGCGGTACGGAATGTTTCCAGTACTCGCGCCCATACCACTACATTGATATTGTTGGTTTCATCCTCAAGTGTCAGGAACAGCACGCCAGTAGCAGAAGAGGGGCGCTGCCTGCCGGTGACAATACCTGCTACCTGGACGAAACGGCCATGGTTCAATTGTTCTAATTCTGATGCGGTCTTGAGTTTTTTGAACGGCTCGGACTCCCTTAACATCGCCATAGGATGACGCCCCAGGGTTAATCCCAGGCTGGTGTAATCGGCTCTCAAATCATCTGTTTCTGCCGGTGGGAGCAGGTAGGCCACCTGCTTTTCTGCAACATTGTTTAATGCAGGGAGATCCAGTGCGGGAGAGGCGGCACTCCTCAAATCAGTGCCTAATATGCCCTTGGTTTCCCAATGAGTCTGGTAGCGATGCCCTGACAGGGATCTAAAGGCGCCTCCCTCGGTTAAACGATCAAGATCACCCTGGTCCAGGTGTGCCAGGCGGGCAATTTCCTGCAGGCCTGTAAAGGGATGATTGCTTCTGGCAGCAGTAATTCGATTGGCTGTATCTTCCTTTAGACCCTTTATACGCTGAAAGCCTAACCGGATTGCCGGTTGTGAGAAATCGCCAGGCATTGAAGAGATTAATCTGGTGGGCTGTTCCAGCGTTGATTCCCATTCGCTGGTCATAATGTCTACAGGCCGTACCTCAACATTGTGACGTTTAGCATCCTGTACCAGTTGCGATGGTGAATAGAATCCCATTGGCTGACTGTTCAGCAGGCCACAGTAAAATGCGGCAGGCTCATGGTGTTTGATCCAGGCAGAGAAATACACCAGCAACGCAAAACTCGCCGCATGTGATTCCGGGAAACCGTAATCACCGAAGCCCTTGATCTGCTCAAATATGCGTTCGGCAAATTCTCTCTCATGACCTCGTTCCAACATGCCGTTAATCAGCTTTTGCTCAAATACCTCCAGACCCCCTTTGCGTTTCCAGGCTGCCATGGCCCGCCTTAAGCGATCTGCCTCACCTGGCGTAAACCCTGCTGCAACGACTGCAAGCTTAATAACCTGCTCCTGAAAAATGGGTACGCCGAGGGTTCGTTCCAATACAGATCTGACAGCATCGTTAGCATAGGTGACGGCTTCTTCGCCATTTCGGCGTTTTAGAAACGGGTGCACCATATTGCCCTGAATAGGGCCTGGGCGAACAATTGCCACCTCGATAACCAGGTCATAAAAATTCTTCGGCTTTAAACGCGGTAGCATTGAGATCTGTGCTCTTGATTCCACCTGGAAGACGCCGATACTGTCACCTCTTTGCAGCATCTGATACGTGAGCGGATCTTCTGGTGGAATCCTGGCGATGGTCAGCCTGGTGCCTCGGTATTCATTGATCATTTTCAGGCTTTTGCGAATCGCCGTCAGCATGCCCAGCGCCAGTACATCAACTTTGAGCAGTCCCAGAGATTCCAGATCGTCCTTGTCCCATTGGATTATGGTGCGCTCATCCATGGCTGCATTTTCAATCGGGACCAGATGAGAAAGGGGCCCGCGTGATATCACAAAGCCGCCAACATGCTGGGACAGATGGCGCGGGAAGCCAAGTATCTCGTTTACTAATGTCATAAACTGACTAATGATCGGACTTCTGGGGTTGATACCGGCTTCTTCGAACCGGGTGAGTAATTCATCCCGCTTATCCCACCAGGACAGGGATTTAGCCAGATGATCAACCAGTTGCAGGTCCATACCTAACGCCTTGCCAACATCCCTGACGGCACTTTTTGGCCGGTAGGTCACGACGGTTGCTGCAATGGCGGCACGCTCGCGACCATACTTTTTGTAGATGTACTGAATGACCTCTTCACGCCGTTCGTGTTCAAAGTCGACATCAATATCAGGTGGCTCGTTGCGCTCTTTGGAGATAAATCGCTCAAACAGCAGACTTATTCTGGCAGGGTCGACTTCGGTGACCTTGAGGCAATAACACACGGCACTATTCGCAGCTGAACCGCGCCCCTGGCACAAGATGTTTTGACTGCGGGCAAAGTGAACGACATCGAATACTGTCAGAAAGTAATATTCGTATTCCAACTCTGCAATCAGTTTAAGCTCTTTTTCAATGATCTCTCGCACCTCTGGTGCGACACCATTTGGCCAGCGCTCATTTGCGCCTGTCTCCACCAGCTGACGCAAATATTCGCTGGCTGTGAGATGAGGCGGAACTAATTCCTCCGGGTATTCATAGCGTAATTCATCTAAGGAGAAGTCGCATAAATCGGCGATGCGCACGGTCTCATCCAGCAGACGAGCAGGATAGAACTGAGAGATGACCGATAAGGGCCGCAGGTATTTCTCCCGGTTCGCAAACAGTAACTTGCCTGCAAGCCGTACTGACTGTCCCATGCGAACAGCAGAGACAACATCCTGAAGTGCCTTTCGGTCCGGATGATGCATATGAACATCACCCATCGCCACCATGTTGAGCTGCAGGGATTCACAGAGTTCAAAAGCCTGTCTGTAACACCTCAGTTCACGACCGTCGGGAAAGATCTCAATGCCCAGCCACAATCGTTGCTTGAAGATGCTCTTCAGCTGGTTGCCTAGGTAGGCATCACGTCTTCCATTACTATTGGAAGGCAGCCAGATTACCAGGCACTGATCCAGGCCGAAGTTGAGATCTTTTAAGCGGAGCTGGTATTCACCTTTCTCAGCCCGCCGTCTGCCAATGGTAATGAGATTGCAAATCTGCCCATAGCCCGTTCGATTAGGCGCCAGCAGAATCAGGTGAATGTCTTCATCGAGATGGAACTCGCTGCCGACGATCAGCTTAATGCCGCACTCCTTGGCCGCCACATGCGCCTTAACAACGCCTGCCATGGAACATTCATCGGTCACCGCAATGGCTGAATAACCCAGTAAACCAGCCTGCTTTACCAGTTCCTCCGGATGTGATGCACCGCGCAGAAATGAATAATTGCTGATGCAATGCAACTCCGCATAGTCATGATGGCCTTGGGCTTGTCTGCGTGTTCGTAAGTCGAGGGATGACATCTATCCATAATACTGTGTATATATACAGTAACTGGTAATATATACAGTAATAATAAAATTTGCAAAGCAAATTTATGAAGGATCTAAACCTGTACGTCGTCAAAGATAATTGACTAAAGGCTACCTGATTTAACAGAGAGTTTGGCTCATCAGGTTCGTTTTTTCATATGATTAGCGTAATGCATTTGTCGCTGCATGGCGAAGGTGTTTTGCTTAATCAGTTTGCGTTGTTTCAATATGGCCTCTCCTCGTCCATAGAACACAGCCTCCGGCACTAGGTTATCCAGCAATTCATGATATCGCTCATGGTTATAGTAGTTAACGTGTGTGACGTCAGCCCATAGGGGACCATTAACGCTATAGCTATCAAATCTTCCTTGCAGATATCTCAGAATGGGGCGTTAATGGTTCCTATACTCAGATATTGCAAAGAACTCTTTCCTACAGAACCTCTGCCTGATTGCTGTTTGTTTGCGTGCCACCAATTCAGTAATAATCCCAATGTAGTATTTGCCCAAATTACCAAAGCCTTTTCAACCCGCGTGTTAGCAAGTTGAATTGAAATCCACGCTCTACCGCCAATAGTTTTTGATGGAGTAAATTGCATACTCGTGGATTGACTAACGAGTGAACGCCGGTAGCCTACTCGATGGGCAGTCATCTTCTATGCCTTTACAAAAGCGGACATGGCGGCTGCGCCAACTACGACGATATATAGAAAGTTTGAGCGTCCCGCGCCTGAACCAGTCGCTTCAGTCGAGAAGGTTTGCACGGATCGCCGCTCTCATTTCCGGCGTGACGCCCAGTTCCCGCTCCAGATAAGTTGCGACGTCGCCATACTTCGCCTCTATGGCACTGAGCGAAGCCTCCAACCAATGCTTTTCGACGCCGCCTTGCGGAACGCCCGCGGGCGTGACCGCGTTGGTGAGCAGATAATCCTCGTAAATGGTCTGCTGCGGCACGTCCAGCAGGGAAAGCACGAGCGCCGCTGCGAGGCCCGTGCGGTCCTTGCCGGCGGAACAATGAACCAGAAGCGGCAAGCCCCCGGGTTTGGTGAGAGTGGTAAAGACTTTCGCCAACTCAGCCTTAGCAGCAAAGGGCATGCGCCTGTAGATCTCAGTATAAAGCCGATCGAGCGCCGTGCTGTCCGGTGGGTTTTGCGCCCGGGCTGCAGCCATCTGGGCTCTCAACCCCTTCAATCCTTCCTGATCGCCGATGGGCGCAGAGACGAATAGCGGCGGGTTGGGCGCCCACCACTGCGTCGGTACGGCCAGTTGCTGCTCTTCGGTCCGCAGGTCGATAACCGTTTTGATGCCGAGCGGCCCCACGGTCGCGTATTCCGCCTCATTAAATTCCGCTGGCGCATTGGAGCGGTAAAATAGGTGCCATTTCACGCGCTGACCGTCCCTGGTGCTGTAGCCACCGACATCGCGGAAATTGTAGGCCCCTTCGAAGCCGAAAAGGCGCGGGTTTGCGGCCTCGTAGGCCTCTTGTGCCCACGCCTGCCAACCGAGGACGAGCGCGATAAGCACAAGAGATAAGGCTGCGCGCTGCGCGCGGGAAATTGTTCGCGTTCTCATGGGTAAATCCCTCACCACGTTATACCGGAAAAATGCCGGAAGCGTTGAAACGCTCCCGGCAAAGTCTTGGAGGACGTCGCAACGGGTCTAGAAACGGTACTTCAGGTTCACGCCCCACTCCCGGGGCCGGGCGTACTGCACCTGGACAAAGCCTATGTTGCCCAGCAGGTCGGTACCGGCCAAAGTATAGTGCTTGTCAGTCAGGTTGGTGCCGAATATTGAGAGCGCCCATTTGCCTCCGGCGTTCTCGAAACTCAGTCTGGCGTTCAAGAGCGCGTAGCCTTCCTGGCGCAGGAATGGACTGTTGCCCGTATCATGGTAGATCTTGGTCTTGTGGATATAGTCCAACCGACCGATGAGCTCGCCCAAGTCGCCCAGGGGCGCCGCATACTGCCCTGAAAGGGTCACTGTCCACTTGGGGGTGGCGACGAATTCGGTATCCTCGGTGATCGGCGCTCCTGGTTCGAGTTTGGTATATTCGGCGTCTGCGTAACCGACGCCTGCGGTCAACATGAGCCCGCTCGCGGGCTCAGCCACCGCCTCTATCTCAAAGCCCTTGATTCTGGCCTTGGCCGCATTGTCCACGATTCTGATGGGTGCGCCCATTTCATCGGTCGTGCGCACTGTGAACTGAACGTCCTCGTAATCGCTGTAGAACAGCGACGCGTTGAACCGCAGACGCTGGTCCAGGAGATCGGACCTGAGCCCGACTTCGTAGGTCCAGATGTACTCAGGGTCAAAGGGTTCAAAGTCAGTGTCTACAACGCTTGCTCCGTTCATGCCACCGCTCTTGAAACCGCGTGCAGCGGAAATATAAGTCATAACGTCGTCGTTCCATTGGTACTCGAACCCGACCCGACCGGACACCGCATCCCAGTCTTGGGCAACGCTGGCAAACGGCACGGTCTCTTCCCCGGTGACATGACTGGCCCGCTGTCTCCCCACCTCCTTTTCTTCGCTGGTGTAGCGGAGCCCCGCGGTCAGGCTGAGCTTGTCGGTGAGAGCGTAGGTCCCCTGCCCGAAGGCGGCGTAACTCTTGTTATCAATCTGGTAGAACCTGGTGAAACTTTTATTAAATTCCATGAAGTCAGAAAGTTCCCGGTAAACATCAAGCTGATTTTCTTCGGTGCCACTCTCCTCGAAATAGTAAACGCCTAACACCCACTCCAGACGATCGTCGAATGAGTTGCCAATCAATTGAAATTCCTGGCTGAATTGGTCCTGCTCGACGGTCTGTTCCGAATTGATCATAGTGTAGATGGTTCCGTCCGGTTCGACCTCTACCCGTCCGTCCATTTCGCGATAACTGGTAATGGATTTGACCGCCAAACTCCCGAGGTCCCAATCCACAGTCAGTGCGGCGCCCCAAGTGTCGAACTCGTTTAGGTTGCCGCCCGTGGCGTAGTTTGTGAAGTCGCTGTCGGTCAGGAACGCCTCTCCAAATTGAGGATCAACAAAGCCGTTGAGTAACCCGGCCAATGTCGTCGTATTGTTGATCGCCACGGTCTTGCCTGCCCCGGCCTTCTCCCTCACCTTGGTATCGTCAATGGAAAACAGAACGGCCACATTTTCGCTGGGCGTCCAGTTGAAGATCGCCCGACCGCTGATGCTGTCTTCATTGCCTTCCTCGTCTACCTCTTCTCCGGTGAAAAAATCAAGCCGCTGACCATAGCCATCTCGATTGCGCGTGGTGCCGGCGAACTTTGCCGCCAGTTTTCCGGGCACTAGGGGAACGTTGATGTTCGCCTTGGCGTCGATTCTGCTGTAACGGCCAGTGGTGATCTCCGCCGTGCCCAAAAATTCGTCTGTCGGCTTGGCCGTCACCACGTTGACCGCACCGCCGATAGTGTTTTTGCCGAACAGCGTACCTTGGGGTCCACGCAGAATTTCTACCCGCTCCAGGGCCATGAGATCGATGTCGATCCCATTCATGCGACCCGTATAGACTCCGTCCACGTAGAGGCCGACACCCGGATCCCAGAAGATCCTGGGGTCCGTCTGACCCACGCCTCGTATGAAAAGCATGCCCGCCGAGCGCCCTCGCGACGAGTGGTTGAAAAAGCTAAAGTTCGGTGTGAACTGGCCCAGTTCCTTGAGGCTGGTGAGTGACATGGCTTCCAGGTCCGCAGCGGAATAGGCGCTGATGGAAATCGGCACATCCTGCAGGTTTTCTTCCCGCCGTCTGGCCGTGACTAATACTTCTTCAATCATTGCTGACCGCTCAGAAACACTGTCGGGCTCAACCGCATCTACCGCACCCGCTACTTGTGTGGCACCAAACAAAAACCCCATGACTGTTGTAGCTAACAAACTTTTTTTATTCACGTGATCACTCTCCTCTGTTTGAGTATCCGGCATCGTCGAAACAACGATGACGCCCTTCTCGGTTACAACAGCATTGAGGTGAGTGCCTTTTAATAAAATATTCAGCGCTTCCGGGAGTGTGTACGAACCATCAAGTGAATTAACCGTTACGCTTGTTAGTTCGTTGGTACGATAAAATAGAGCATGCTGGGTTTTTTCCGCCAGCATATCGAGTGCATCAAAAGCCCTGATCGCAGGGACATCCAGTTGGTACACTCTCTCAGACGCGGAGACTGAATTAAACCCGGTCAATACAAATATCACCACTGCGGTGATAAATTGCTTGATACTGCAAGCCGTTACTCGATCAATATCTTTCACCACCAGTTGCGCACTTTGTCACCATTGCTTTGCAACCTCCATTAAAGAGTGACTTTGACAAAAAACCCGTAAACATTTTTTTGTGCTGGTGTCGCGGTGGGTGCTAACCGGGGATAAAAAATTATTGCCTGCTTATTACAAACAGTAAAAAAGCCGTTCATT
>Ga0208642_1000149_pt1 | contig 36485 bp, 36 predicted proteins | sample ETN02SmetaG_4_FD_185790 | JGI IMG/M metagenome (GOLD analysis project Ga0208642, IMG submission 185790) | Marine microbial and viral communities from oxygen minimum zone, Eastern Pacific Ocean - ETNP2014F10-02SV251 (SPAdes) (version 2) | ecosystem: Environmental > Aquatic > Marine > Oceanic ...
CAAATACATTCTGCTTTTTTTGAAGAATGCCCGCCTGATGCCACTTTTTCCCGTATTCACCACCACCCCTGAGGTTTGCCACCGCATAAATACCATTTTGCTCTAACCACAATGCTCTGACAATACTGAACCCCGGCGTCAGACTGATATCGAACCCACCATAACCGTATAGAATTGTTGGATTCTTGCCATTGAGTTCGATCCCCTTTTTGTAAGTAATGATCATCGGAATTCTAGTACCGTCTTTTGATTCATAGAAAACCTGCTCTGACTCATATTCGTCCGGGTTAAACAGTGCGCCCGATTCACGATATATTGTCGTACTGGACTGCTTTGTATCAAATGCGTAAATTGTTGATGGCGTTTTGTAGTTGGTGAAACTGTAATAAAGAATCGTATCTGTCTTTTTACCGCCCGAGGGTCCTACACTACCGACACCCGGCAAATCCAGTTCTCTGATTTGATTACCATCATAGTCATATTGATATATTTTTGATATTGCATCTACCATGTATTCAGTAAAAAAGAACCCGCCAAGCGTAATGGGGGAGAGCACACTCTCAGTTTCTGAAATAAAGTCTTGCCAGTTCTCCTCAGTGGGCTCACTGGCATCCACTGTCACTATCTTCCTGTTCGGTGAATCCAGATTGGTCAAGAAATACAGTTTGCTTCCGACGTTATCGATCAGGTACGTATCCGAATCGAAATGATCCAGAACAGTAACCAGAGGGCTGTTCGGTTCAGTCAGATCCTTGATTAAGAGATCGTTGCCAGATGTGGTAATCGAACCTGAGATTATCAGATAGTGGTCATCTTCCGTCACATAACCTGAGATATAGCGATGTTTTTCTGCTTCAGTACCACCGTAAATCAACTTATCACTTTTCTGTTCATCACCAAGCCTATGAAAATAGAGTTTATGCTGATCTGTCTTTGCTGATAGTTCGCTCCCTTCAGGTTTATCGTAACTTGAGTAGAAAAAGCCTTCGTTACCTTGCCATGAAATGCCAGAGAATTTCACGTCAACGAGCGGATCTTCCAGCACTTGCTTCGTTACGGCATCAACAATAATTATCTTTCGCCAGTCACTGCCACCTTCTGAAATTGAGTAGGCAGCAATCGAACCATCCTTTGAAAACGCCAATGTAGCCAAGGAAGTCGTGCCATCTTCGCTGAAGGTATTGGGATCCAGGAATATTTCTGATTCACCGCCATCCTTCTCACGATAAACAACATTCTGATTCTGGAGGCCGTCATTCCTATAGAAATAGGTGAAATTACCTTCCTTAAATGGGGCAGAAACTTTTTCATAGTCCCACAGTTTTTTCAGACGGTCTCGCAACTTAGTGCGATACGGAATCTGATTCAGATACCCAAAAGTCACTGCATTCTGCGCCCTGATCCATTCTCCGGTTTCATCGCTTCGGTCATCTTCCAGCCACCGATAAGGATCAGGAATTTTGCGGCCAAAATACTCATCGACAACATCACCTTTCCTTGTCACTGGATATTCGATTTCAGATGACGCGGTGGTCGCAGGTGTACTTTCCTTGGCTTCCTTCTTTTCTTCAACACAAGAAACTAGGAGACCCGCAAGCATGGCAATCAGAAGTGTTTTTGTCGTTCCCATTTCAAAAAGGCTCAGGTCTATATCCCGACAACTCAGTTTATGCGATAACTGATTAAAAGGGCAAAGAGGACAGATCGACATCGGATCGAGACCAAACGCGCTTTCTATTCTAATGGAGTTCTGCTATTTATATGAGCTTCATGATCCATCAAGGTAAATTCGATTAGTACCGACAGATTAGAGAGTCGACCGATATTCTGGTTCTACGGTTCAGCGTCCATTGCGTACGGCATTAAAAACAACGCATTCAGCTACCTTTTACTTATTTACTCAAATCAGGTCCTTGGTATTCCTGGCTACCTTGCTTCGATCGCGCTTGCTCTGGCCATGTTGTGGGATGCTCTATCAGATTTGCTGCTGGGCCACTGGTCAGACAAGACCAGTTCTCGCCTTGGTCGACGTCACCCATTCATGTATGCCGCTCTGTTCCTCTTACCAATCACATTCTATGGGCTCTTTAATCCATTTATTGAACTCAACAAAGATAATACTTTCCTGTACGTCCTTGTAATGGCACTACTGATTCGTACAGGTACGACCTTATTCGAAGTCCCCAGCACAGCGCTCTTGCCTGACCTGGAATCTGATTATGACCGCCGCAACAAGTGGCTTGCATTACGCTACGCATTTGGCTGGTACGGTGGTAATGGCATCCATACGATCAACTTTGCTTTCTGGGTAGGTGCTTATGGTGTTGCCGTACAAACCGGATATTCAATCTATGGAACGGTAGGTGCTGTTCTGATCGCATCGGTAATCATCGTCTCTGCTCTTGGCACTCAGAAAAAGGCATCAACGATCCCAAGGCCCGCAGAGACTTTCAAGTTCAATGAAATTACTCATGAGATCGGCCAGATCTTTCAGTCAATCAAAAACAGAAATTTCGCTGCTCTGTTTTTCTATGGACTTACCGTTGGAATCGCAGCCGGTCTGGGCATGGCCCTGTATCTCTACAACACCACCTATTTCTTCGGTTTCTCAGGACAGCAAATCGCTGTCACGGGTCTTGGTGTCTTTTTATCACCAATCGTCGCCTATTGGGCTGCCCCCTACTTCGGTGGAATCTACGGCAAGAAAAAGGCGGCTATTGGTGCAATTCTCATTAATATTTCACTCTACCCCATGCCATACATTTTACTTCTCGCCGGATTCTGGCCTGAACTGGGCAGCTGGCTGGGTTTATATATCTATACTTTCTTTATTATCGTCGAGGTCATCTGTGGCATTGTGGGGAACGTATTAATGGACTCAATGATGGCTGACGTCGTCGAAGACAGCGAGGTTTCAACAGCCCGTCGATCCGAAGGGCTTTTTTATGCCGCCAGGGGTTTTGCCGGAAAGGCGATATCAGCCGGTGGTATTATCGGCGCGGGTGCGATCGTGTCATTAGTGGGCCTTGATGGCGTAACCAATGTGACACAAGTCACCTATGAGATCCGATTTGATCTGGCGACCTTCTTTCTACCCGCTTACTGCGGACTTTTCCTACTGGGACTGGTGATTGTATCCACCTACCGGATTGATCGCGATGAGCACACTTCGAACCTGCAGAAATTGTCAGACCGGCACGAAACTGAGCTGAGCAAGGAAATAGAATGATTCTGTCACTGCCCCTCGACTGATTCCGAGCGAGTCTTCACTTTTCCAAAGGGCAACATTCGCCTCAGCACGTCATCTTTCTGGATGAAATGATGGTAAAGGGCTGCACCCATATGACCGATGACCAGAACAGACAAGATTACCGAATTCAGACTATGACAGATATGAAACAAGCGCGCCTTATCAACATCGTTTGCCGCCATTCCAGAATAATCGATAACACCAAAGGCCAGAACTTCGTAGTCCAACAGGTACATTGCCTGCAATATTCCAAATATAGGCTGCAAGATTAACAGTACATAAAAACTCCCTTGCATTAACTTCGACAGGCGCACTTGCCACTCACCCATCGTCTGAGTGGGTCCGGGTGTTTCATGCGAGATATGCCAGGCAACTCGAATAATCATTAACAGCAGAACCAGGGTACCCAAACCCGAGTGCCCCATGATGATCTGTTCACGTTCTGCCAGCTCCAATGACTCAAGTGTACGACCGAATATCAACATGATGATGACGATAACTCCTATCACCCAGTGGAGCCACTTTGCAGTTGATCCGTACTTTATGATCTCCGACATTTTTTCATTCATGTCTGTTGCTCATTCTGATTTAGGTCGATTAATTCCCATCTTTTAATAGGAATTGTGTGAAATCAAGCTCTAATGTGACTACCTTCCTGCAATCGCTGCGATTACCTTTGAATCTTCACGATAGGTTTTTCCAGCAACGTCGGCGAAGTGCTCAACTTTACTAAAACCATTTTCAGCCAGCAGGCTTCTGACTTCATCGGTACCGTAACCCTGATTCCAGACGTAGATCTGCCGCTCCCGGTCCTTGGGTACCTCGATAACCCTATGGTCAACCGGGATGCAGACCCTTTCGTCTGAGGCCCAGACCACGATCCAGACCAAACAGATTTGGGTGGTAATCCGATATTGGCTTCCCTGTTCGGCTACTCATCCAGGCAATCTCTGCACCGGGATGATCCAGCAGAATCCTTAGTGCTTCACCGCCCATGTATCCTGTCGCGCCAACTATTCCAACTCTAATCATCTCCATTCTCCTTCTTTAACATCAAGGGTCTCTTACAAATTTTAAGCACAAAAAAACCTCCAGGAATCTGATGAAACTCCTGAAGGTTTTGTATGCAATCTGTGTTTTGTCTTACCTACTCCTGGAGTTCACCATCATTTTTTTTTGGCGTGACGGTACCGCAACGACGAATCGCCGTGTTGGATTATTCGAAATTTCAGAAAACACAATACTCATCGAGAGGCTAATTACTCTTGATAGTTTCAAGTTTGCGTATCTTATGATGATTAACATGAAAGTCAAATCCTGAAGAGTTACCTCAACCTCTCCCGGTGGTTTCCGGACTCATTCTCACAGCACACGAGGACAGTTTTTCAACTGTGCATGTTCACGCTTTCTCATTTCGGTTGTAAATTTCGTTTTCGATAACATCAGCCACGGGAGGTAGAACGTAGTGTCGTAAAACATCAATGCTCCTACCCAGACCAACCAACTCGCGAACCCTTGAAGAACTTACTTCCGTCAGAGATGGCGGACAGGGAATATAGAAAGTCGGTACAATTCGATTGTGCTCGATTTCAGTCATCAGTGCATTGGCGTGGGACATACTGGATTCATAGGCATGATCCATGTCATTCCGTATTCCCCTTATGATGGCCGTTACTTCGGATGTCTGGGCAAAATCCACTGCAGCCCCGGAGAAAAATTCAACAACAACTCGATCTCCGTATTCAGCTACACATTCCTTAGCCATTCGAATTCTCTGATCACGCGAAAACAACTCCTGAGTTTCATCCTTCTCGGGATTGTGGCCAATGCCAACAATTACCGTATCAAATACAAGAAGTCCCATATCAACAACATGCTTGTGCCCCATCGTGAATGGATTCATGCTGCCCGTTAGTAATGCCTTGGTATGCTCCATCAATCTACTACTCTATTGTCTGAAATAGGGGGATTCTTCCATCTTCACTGCAGAAAATAAACTCTATTTGAACTAAGAACGAATAAGATTGCCCCCAAAAGCGACTCTTCCCAGACTTTCTGGCAGAAAGATTATATGGATGTTTTCTTCTGGTCGAGAAATTACCGCCCCTACTATTTTTGCCACCTGCTTCGCTTCAGCCGCCATCTCATCCGGGTCCGGCAAAGTTTTTTTCAGTATTTCTACAATCGCGGGTTTTGCCGACTCATGGAAATTTGCGCTATTCTCGGCGTACTGTTTCCATGGAAGATAGGTCACCTTAACCCAGGTACCACCTTTCTCACTCTCAAATAAAACTCCCAGATGATTGGCAATTTCCTTCACCTTGTTATGAGGAAGTTCTACCTCATGTTCAGCTATCGCGATCTCAATCGAAACGATTGGCATAATCTAATCCTCTTTCGTTAATCCTCTATAGTGCTATAGCACGGTTAAGAAACTGATCAGTCAACACCCAGCAACTACGAAATCAACAACCTGTATCTACACCATTTAACTTCAATGCATCTAAACTCATCTGTGACCATACTGCTCCAACGTCGGTCCTTTTGCCATTGTCAGCAACTATGTGACAGCATTCCAATTCCGTGCCATCACAGTAACCCCCGTTGTCTTTTCGACTTTGACTGCGAGTTTCGACCTTTTCTTGAAAAAGAGTAATGATGGTCTTTTCACTCGTCTATACCCAAGTACCCGCAATGTGTTGTCATACAGTGTTGCTGATTTCTTCAGATCAGCGACGGGTAATCAAATATGATGAAGCATTCTTCTTTTTCCATCCGCTAAAGTATCATTCCGAACCCGTGCTTCGGATTGTATAAAGCACAGATTGGATTTCTCTTAAACAGCCGCCGCTAACTCCGCGCTGAGGCTGATCTCTTTGCCTGGTCTAGTCCAATAAAAGGCCAGGTTCAGACAGCAGCACTCTGACCTCTGCCAGGAATTCCGCTGCCGGTGCACCATCCAGTACACGATGGTCCCAGGTCAGAGACAGATTCATTTTCTTAGTCTTAACCGGTCTGTCATCATCCCATGCCACGCCAGCATAGATCCGATTAACCCCCAAAATACCTGCCTGAGGTGAATTGATGATGGGTGTGAACGAGTCAACGCCATACATACCCAGCGAACTGACAGTAAACGTGCCTCCAGCATAGTCATCCAATCCCAATGAGCCTTCTCTGGCCATTGACGCGAGTCGACTGCTCTCTATCGAGATTTCCTTGATTGACAGTCCGTCTGCATTGCGTATCACCGGAACCACAAGGCCATCAGGAAGAGCAACTGCGATACCAACATTAATGTCATTCAACAGGGAAATTTCTGTTTCTCCCAGTTGGCTGTTCATCATGGGGTGCCTCGCAAGTGCCCTGGCAACAGCCTTAACAACAAGATCAGTATAGGTTGGCCTAACGTTTTCGCTTAACCATTGTTCAATCAGGGAATCGCGCAACCTCACCGCATCATCCATCAAAACTTCCATGTTCATGGTCAATTGAGCGCTGTTCTGCAGACTAGCGAACATTCGCCGGGCAATGGTCTTCCGCATTCCGCTGATCGGTATGGTCTTGCCAGTCTCAGCCTGCTGACCCGGCCCTTCACTTTCTTTATCTAATGCCGCTTCAATATCTTCGCGAACAATGCGACCACCGGGACCTGATCCTTCAATGAGGCTGATGTCGACACCTTTTTCTGCAGCCAGTCGTTTCGCCAACGGCGAAGCTTTAGGTGCCTCGCGTCTGGCAGGCCTTACATCAGCCTCAACGATCCGCCCACCGGGGCCCGATCCTGTCACAGTTGATAGATCAACACCCAGCTCTCGAGCTAACCTGCGAGTGGCAGGGGATGACTTTATTCTCAAGTTTCCATCTTTAACCACAGGCTGGTCTTTCACAATTGGTGACGATGCTTCGGGACTAGGCTCCATTGATGCATCAACGACGTTAATAGCCGTATTGCGATTAACTGGTAGGGTACTCAGGTCTTCCGGAACCTCTTCATCTTGCTCAAAGATGAAACCCACAACATCGCCAGGTTCCATCATCTCACCAACCTGAATCAGATGTTTTACCGTACCGTTCGTTTCGGCATCCACATCCATGTTGATTTTTTCCGTCTCCAGGGCATACAGCATTTCCCCTTTAACAACCTGTTGGCCATCTGCAATATACCATTCTGAAACCATGCCTTCTGTCATGGTCATACCAACCTTGACCAGATATATTTCTTTTGGCATCAATCACTCCAATTTGGTAAACAGTTGACGACCAGCCGCTAACTGCATCGTTTTCTCTATGTCCAGGATTTTTGGGCCACTTCTTGACAACCTGAAATGGACTTTTTGCTCTGGCTTGACTACTCGCTCTCGCTCTCCGTCAAACGCCAGGACACATGGCCCCTTGATCGATATCGGTTCATCACAACCAACTTCAACTACTCGCGCTATAGTGAGAGTTTGATACATACCCGGTGCAATAGGCGCGCACACCCGGGTACCCTTTTTCCCTGTTTCAAGAAACAACCCAATATCCTCTTGCTCACAGACAGGCTTCAATAGACCACCCACTGAGGTCATGCCGACAGCAGCTGGTTCTGCTCGCGTCAGTAGTATTTTTTTGATGGCATCCGCGTCCAGCAATGCACGGCTGCCAACAAACCTGTCATCAGTCACAACTGCGTCAATGAGCGCGATGTCCGGCTCTTCTCCTTCAATTTCAACATCAATAATCTTTGCCGGTAGAATGACTTCGTCAAGCTCTACGCCACCAGAGGCGAGAACGCCAAGTGCAGCACCTGCAACCGTCGCTTCGGCGAATCGCGGGAATACATTATTCGTACCCGTCGATACAGGCATCAAAACCGCATCACGCCACCCCTTGACAAAGGCTCTGTTCGTTCCATCACCACCGAGAATCATAGTGGCGATACAATCAAGTTTAGCCAGTTCCCTGGCACCCAATACCGTGTCAAGGCTGGACCCTGTTCCGGCACAATCGACTTTCGTTATGTTGCAACAGACAGGCACAACCTGCATCGCACTTTCTGCTATGTTGTGCGAATCATTGAGGTAGGCGAAGTTCCGTGCGCCTGCACTAACCGCGCCTGCCATGGCACGGTTGATAATCGCACCCTTCTCGCGATTATCGAAGACTGATGCACGTGCGACCAGGCGCCGAACATCTTTGCCTGATGCCGGATTTGCGACAATACCGATGGTTGATTGATTCACGACCGTTGCTCACAACTTTTGATTTATTGGGAGTCGATACTTAAATACCAAGCGTCCCCTTTATCTTGCTGACAATATCCTCCGCGTTCGGCAGATAGACCTTCTCTAGCGGTGGACTAAACGGAACGGGGCAAAAAGGTGCGCCAATTCTGGCAATCGGCGCATCCAGGTAGTCAAATGCCTGCTCTTGAATCTGGGCAACAATTTCGCCACCCAGGCCCCCAAACTGTACAGCTTCGTGAGCAACAAGACCTCGATGGGTTTTCTTGATCGAATCAATGACGGTTTCAGAGTCAAATGGTTGAATACTTCTCACGTCAATCACTTCCACATCCAATCCTGAATCTGCCAACTGATCCGCAGCCACAAGTGCCTCATACACCATGCTGCCTATCGTCACTATCGTGAAATTCGATCCTTCCCGGACCACTTTTGCCTTGCCGATTTTTACCTCATAGGCTCCTTCAGGCACTGCTGCTTTCCTGCCCAGAGAGGCTTTGTTGAGTATGACGAAAACGGGATTGTCATCCCGTGCTGCCGCAATAATCATCCCTTTAGCATCATGAGCATCAGTGGGCATGAGCACCTTGAGACCCGGCAGGTGCGCCAGCCAGGCTTCAAGACACTGCGAATGTTGCGCCGCCATACTCATACCCCCGCCAGACATCGTCAGCACAGTAACCGGCAGCGTTGCACCACCACCAAACATGAAGCGCATTTTTGCCATCTGATTGGCAATCTCATCCATGCACACGCCCATAAAGTCCATAAACATCAGATCGATAATCGGTCGGCATCCCGTGGCCGAAGCACCCACTCCCAGACCAAAAAGCGCCTTCTCCGAAATCGGTGTATCGATGATTCGCTCTGGACCGAATTCCGCGAGCAAGCCACCGTAGTGACCAAATACACCACCCGCCTGAGCAACATCTTCACCTGCCACGAATGCATTGTCCTGCTCCAGCAGGACTTCTCTGACCCCTTCATTGATGGAAGCGACGTAGGTTAGCGTTCTTTCCTGATTCTCAGCTTCAGGCATGATCACGCTCCCTCTTCGCTATATACATTATCAAGCAACGCCGAAGGATCCGGATATGGGCTCTGTTCAGCAAATTCAATGGCTTTTTCAATTTCACTGTTCACCTTTTTATAAACAGCATCGATTTTCTTCTGAGTCACTATCTCGAAATCCACTAGACTTTTCTCGAAAGTATTGATGGCATCCCGCTTCTTCCAGGATTCCAGTTCTTCGTCCGACCGATAGCTCAGCCCCATTCCGCGTACGCCGACATGATCAAAATAGCGATAAGTTTTGCACTCAAGCAGCGTTGGACCATCTCCTTTTCGTGCACGCTCGATTGCCTCACCAGCAGCTTCGTAGACAGCAATTACATCCATACCATCCACAACTACTCCTGGCATACCGTAGCCAGCAGCACGATCAGCTACATCCTGCACGGCCTGATGATTTGCCTGACTTGTATATTCACCGTATCCGTTATTTTCACAGACAAATATACAAGGTAGTTTGTATAGAGCCGCCATGTTCGCCGCTTCATGAACGCTGCCTTCATTTGATGCTCCATCACCGAAAAAAGCGATGGCAACATTCTTTGTTTTTCTGAATTTGTTTGAGAAGGCAGCCCCCATGGCAATTGGCGGACCTCCTCCAACAATACCGTTTGCACCCAACATACCAACCTCCATGTTGGAAATATGCATACTGCCCCCCTTGCCTTTACAATAACCTGTGGCTCGACCATAAAGTTCTGCAAACATCGGTTTGAAATCGCCGCCCTTGGCAACCAGATGGCCGTGACCCCGGTGGGTGCTCGCTATCTGATCTTCGTCCGACAGATGCTGCATGATCCCGGCAGCAACTGCTTCCTGACCAACATACAAGTGCAGGGCACCAGGTATCTTGCCATTTTCCATCATTTTTCCGGCAGCTTCTTCGAAGCAACGGATGCGCACCATACAGAGATGCAATGCTTGTAGTACTCTATTTGAAGGCCGTTTAGCCACAATTCACCTCACTTCTATTAGTAGTTGTCATGTACTGTTCACTTAGTAGTTGTCATGTACTGTTCACTGTCTTATCGGGTTCTTCCTAACAGTTTATCGATACCGCTATTCGTCACGAATTAACTTGCACTTGTGTCGGCCTACGGCCACCTCTTCGCCAGACTCATCAAACAGATGAAACTGAAAGTTCATGAAGTTTGTCCTCCCGGATACACCTTTCTCAGCCAGGTGCTCGCTCATACGATATTTCCCAAAGGGAAGTGGTTTGTATTGCACAAGTGCATGCTGCGCCCACATGCCCGGCGGTCGAACCCCCTCAAACGGTGTAAGTTCGAAATCGCATATTCGCAAGGCAATTGGCATCAGGTGTTCCGGGTGAATGTATTTCTGCCAGACTTCAGCTGTTTCACAGGAAGCATCCAGTAACGGCTGCACGTCCAGCGGTTCGATGGAGAAAGTCATTTCATTGAACTCTGTTCCCACCTTTGCGCGAGGGAAAATACTCTCATCACCCGGGCCCCTTGACCAGGGAATCTCGGTTCCCAACCCCGCCTGACCCGCGCAACAAAGTCGACCCACCTTGTCCACCACACTACATTCCATCGTGGACGCTTCAACTTCATGTCCCGTCGCAGCAACCTCATCGCTGGTGTACACCGGGCTGACGAAATTGAGGTCATACCAACCACCGTCAAACCAGCCGGTGCCAAATCTGGACATAATTGAGGCCATTGCACATGCCCCAACCACACTACCCGGCACAAACGCCCCCTTAAAACCCAATTTGCGCGCAGGTCCATCGTCGTGGATAGAACCCTTCTTGTTAGCTGCAGTATTACTCAGGTTATTGTAGCTACCGGCATATTGCCATTGTGCACTCATATCAGGTTCTCGCTCATATTACAGGTTCTCGCTAACGTTCAATTCGATAAGGCAACCCAGGTACCATGATCATACGTCCCTGGTAGTCTGTTTCTTCAAAAAAGTCTCGTGCCTGATTCTGTGGATTAGACACAATATCAAATGGATCTTCCACTGGTGCAAAAGTCCAGCCTTGTTCTGCTGCCTCACTAAACCAGGTGTATTTTTCTTTTGAGGCAATGGACTCAACAAATGCAGCCTCCATCTCACGCCAGGGTTGTACGTTTGGGTCTTTTTCAAGTGCAACTTGCTCAGACAGTCCAAGAAAATCAGCAACCTTCTGCCACGCTGCTCTGAGAGCCAACATATATACCCAGCCATCTTTAGCTTTTGCCGTATGCCGAAAATGAATTCCTTCCGGGTTACGCGGGGCTCTCTCGGTTGTCGTTCCTGCATAAGCATACTGGGAGATATGGCGAGTCCAATGCTGCATCAGAGTATCTTGAGCAGAAATATCAATATGAATTCCACTCTCGGCACCATTCGTAACACCAAATACTGCTGTGGTCACGGCTGTTGCACCATGCACGCCCAATATCATTGCCGCTGTATTACCCGGGAGTTTGAGTGGTGGCTCATCACCATAACCAGACACATGTAAAACACCACCTACAGCCTGAACGGTAATTTCTGACGATGCCCAGCCAGCATAGGGTCCAATCAAACCCAGGTCCGACAAACTGACAACGACCAATGATTCTCGCCCGCTTCTCATCTCTTCGATCGAAAGATCATGTTTTGCCAACATTTCAATTCCAACATCCTCGACCACCGCATCATAGTCATCGAGATCTAATTCATCTCTTTCAATCTCGTGTTTGCCTCGCTGAAAGAACACACGCTGAGCCTCTGTAAACCGATTGGTTAACTCATCAACCGCCAGCCGATCGACCTGGAAATCAAGCTGAGCTACTAGCAGTCCGGCATTGGCTGCTGCGGATGAGCCAGATATTTCGAGTACCCTCATTTTGGCAATCCCAGTTTCTGACCAAATTCCGGATCGTAATTGGTTTGAGGAATCCTGAAGGTTCCAAGCTGAACAGGCCCTTCGTTGTACAATACGCCTTCATCTTCCAACCGATTGACCTCTTTCTTTGTCATTCCTAACCAGCGATATAGGACTTCTTCATTATCCTCGCCATTGTTTCGGAAATCAGTTAGCCGTTTCCTGATTCTGCCTGCCATCAGCCAGGGTAACGGCGGATGTGGATGAGCCGCATACCCAAACAAGGGTTGTTGATGTTCAACCAACTGCAGCGCACCACGAGCCTGAAACTGTGGATCAAGAGCTGAGTCCTTGACGGTGCGCACGGGAGCAGAGGCAATTCTTCTTGTTTGAAGCAACTCAGTAAGTTCGTTTTTGTCCCATTTCGAGGTCCATGTTGCGATTAATTCATCGAGTTTGTCGTGGTGCTTCCAACGAGATTGCCGAGTCTCATATGAACCGTCATTTAGCATGTCCTGCTCCGAGACTTCTACAAAATCACGCCACATTGCGTCATCTTCGATCGATATAGCAATCCATTCATCATCACCAACACATGGATAAATACCCTGAGGTACACGCTCGGGATTTCTGTTTCCATGAGAAACCGGTACCTCACCAGAAACTACTGCCTCGGTCATCAATTCACCCATGAGGTGTGTGATGCACTCGGTCATGGAAAGATCTATGTCTTCGCCCAAACCTGTTTCAGCTCTTCTTTGAAGCGCGGCAACGATCGCCAGTGCCGCATGGCGCCCTGCCAGCTGATCCGAGAAGACTCCCGTGCCGATACGAATTGGCACTTCTCCTTCATTAACCATCAATCGATTCAGACCTCCTGCTGCTTCAGTACTTGGGCCGTACGCCGGAAAGTCTGACCAGGGTCCTGGTGTACCGTATCCCGACATCTGAAGAGTGATCAATTCTGGTTTTCGTTCTCGAAGAACTTTGGCAGCCAGATCGTACTTTGTCAGAACTGAAGGCCGAAAATTGTTACAAACCACATCAGCCTGAATAGCGAGTGACATTGCGATATCGCGGCCTTCTTGTTTCGTTAGATCAATACTAATGCAGGATTTGCCATGAAACACACCGTCAGAGACACTGACATAACGTCCAAAATTGTTGCCACCCGGTGGTGTAACACGTACAACCTCTGCGCCAAGATCATGTAGTGCTCGGGTTCCTGCAGGTAATGCAAAGGCCAGCTCAAAACTGAGAATTCGAATGCCTTTTAATGGCGCATAGACTTCGTTTGACATATTTTTTCTTTTTGGTTTGCCCTGCTCTTATCTACTCTACCAGTATGGTTTCATGAGCAGCTACCACTGCTCGCCCCAACCGAATCAGGTATCTACACTCTATTCTCAATCGCTGGAAGATGGTAATCCTCCGGGAATATATCTACCTGCAAGGCATCATCTGCACTTCAAAGCATAAACCCTCTGGGTTCGATATGCACAACCACAATCTACAATCAGGCACAATGTCAGCAGATGCAGGGGCACGTTGCACCAATCCATGATAATCTTTGTACAAATACACCTTTTGATCTGCCGATGCGTTTTAATATTCCGATTAAGCTGCCGTTCTGCGCCACGATACTACTCGCAATTCTTCTGGTGTCCCTGCCTCCTCTGGTAGATGCACATAATATCTCCGGCAGTAACGCCCGGTTTGTGGAGGGGATCGAAGGACCTGCTGTTGGGGCCTTTATGTACCTTGGGGCAAAACACATGGTGACAGGTTACGATCACTTATTATTTTTGCTGGGTGTAATATTCTTTTTGTATCGTGCCCGGGATATTTTACTTTACGTCACTCTCTTTACACTCGGGCACAGTATCACTTTAATGTCCGGCGTATTATTGGAACTCCAGGTTAACGTTTACCTTATTGACGCCATCATCGGTTTGTCTGTGGTCTATAAGGCGTTTGAAAACATCGATGGTTTCAGACAGATTTTCGGTGCCACATTTAATACCCAGGCTGCTGTTTTTGTTTTCGGTCTGTTCCATGGCCTTGGACTCGCGACCAAACTGCAGGAATTGGCCATATCGGATGACGGACTGATCACCAACATCATCAGTTTCAATGTGGGTGTTGAATGTGGCCAGGCTCTTGCTCTCACCTTCATCCTGCTGGTTCTTTTGAAGTGGCGCCAGCAGCCTAGCTTCCAGGATCACGCATTTGTCACCAATTCCCTGCTAATGACAGCGGGATTTGCACTCACAGGCTACCAACTGGCTGGATACTATTGGATCTAATACGAAATGAATAAAGAGACGATCAGAATCTTAGCCGCAACTTTTCTTGCCCTGCTGCTTGCCTCGGTAATTCTGGTTACGCTGATATTTCCGGCAGAGTTCGATATAGACCCACTGGGTACCGGTGAAATGCTAGGAATCAAGGGGATATCCAGCTCGGCAACCAAAACGGTCATTGTTGAGGACCAGGGGCCGCTACAGGATTCGGTCAGATATGTCCTTCAGCCATTCGAGTCTATTGAATACAAATATCGAATGGACAAAGACAGCAGCATGCTCTTCTCATGGTACGCGACTGGTATCGTTACCTCTGAATTTCATGGTGAACCAGATAATGGTCCCGAGGGCTTCGCAGAAACGTATAGCCGTGGCAAGTTACAACAAGAGAAAGGAACCTTCATCGCGCCATCTACTGGCATTCATGGTTGGTACTGGGAAAACCGAAGCAATGACGTGGTAACCGTGACGTTAACCACCTTTGGGTTTTACAGCGCCACACTGGAATTTCGCGATGGTTTTGTTAACGAACACCCTTTATGACATCCAAACCCGGTACTGTATTCACCCTTAGTTGAGAGATTGAGAACCTGACAGTTCCTTGCTACCGATTTGGTCTCGCTCGATTCAACCCCCCAACGGGTTTACCTTTGTCACTCCCTGAATATAGATCTGGTGGCACGACTGACAGATTCGGTAAATTTGACCTCCCACATCAAACAAAGCATCAGCGTCGTGTGCTTCTGCCGCTGCTTTGGCACGCATGCCAACGTCAATTAGTGCGAGTGAGATTTCCTGCCAGTCCTCACCGTCCCTTGCCAGGCCTGGCAGCAGCAGTAGATTACCACTTTCCGCAACGACGACTGCGCTGTGTTGCACAGCTAACCAGCCTTCGTCTGTGGTCGGTCTCAGGTCCTGTTCACCAGCTTCGGTAATTATGCTTCCTGCGGAACGCCAGATCTTGGCAGCCGCAGGATCGAGTACAAATTGCATAACGTGCCGAACATCACCTGTCGGCTTGAAGGGCAAAAGTTTAGATTCCTCTGGCTTACTACAGCCACTCAATAGAACCAGGAACAAAACCAGGTACTTGTAACGCACCTTAGGGTATTACTGGTCTGTTGGATCACTACGATCTTTTGGCGCGCCAGTACCAGTGCTACCCATAAACAGCTTGCGGCCGTCAGCGAACGTGATATCACGCCCGTTTGCTCTATTTGATCGGTCTTTACTCTGATATCCGTCCACAACAATGAAAGTACCAGGCTTCAAGGAATTCTTGTTAATTCCACGCCGCAACAATGTGTTAGGTGTACCGCCCTCCACCATCCAACTTTCTTTTGACCCATCTTCTTTGGTGACTTCGAGGTGAATCCAGGCGTGTGGATTGACCCATTCAACTTTCAACACAGGACCACGTAAAATCAAAGGTCTGTTTGGGTCAAATTCGGCACCAAAGGCATGATGAGCACTCAACTGAACCGGTGTGCAAATTGCCAATGCCAGCCCCACAAGCATCGAGATTTGTTTAAATGACATTTACTTACTCCTTTTTTACTTTTTACTGATTGAGTGTCTGTTTCTAGTAACCTTACGTTTTTAAGAATCTCAAAACGCTGGTTTGCTTAATGACACGCATACTAAACTATCGTGTCGGTGGTTTTCGGCCATGAATACTCTTGCCACTCCAGGGTTTAGCCCAGTCATATGGATCCTCAACCGTAAATCTGCATACTAATGCATTTACGTTTGTTCTATTAGATCTTTCTCCTGCCCGTCTACAGGACTTTTACTGCTACAACAATTTTCCAGTGTCGTTTGAAATTCTTTCCGCAGGATTCTTTGCCCCTACTTGCTAACCCTTGATCAACTGCTCAATCAAGAGGATGTCGGCGCCACTTGCCGTATAACAGTTCCTCAACGAATTCGACACATTTGAAATCCAGCAATTGAGCATCAGGTTCCATCCGTCGGTACAACGGCATACTGATTTTCCATGGCTCTGTGAATACTTCAGGATCAGTGATGGTCGCTTCATATTGCAGATGATTCGGTCCCGTCGGGGTGTACCGCTCTACTACCTGCATCTGTTCGGTATGATGACTCCCGGCACGATCGAGCCAGGTTTGCGGATTCAGACCTGTCACGGTCAGAACCAGGGTGTCGCCATCCCAGGAAGCAACAGACTGTCCCATCCATGAATCCACCGGCGCAGGCCCTGGATCTTCACTGAAGATGTCTCGAACCGCCCCGGCATACTGATAAGCGATGAACAACGAGTTCTCACCCTGGAATATCTGGAAAGGGTAAGGCATATAGGTTGCTCTGGGGACGCCAGGCAGATAACACTTTACCTCCGGATCTAGATCTGCCCAGTTCTTTTTGTTCTCTTGTTTCTTTGCCAGTGCTTCCGGCTTATAAGGGATCTTCCCTCCTACAACCACACCCAGGCTAGGTGGAACCGAGCCTACAGCACCCATTGGCAGCACATTTTTTGTAGGAACCGGGCCCTGAGGGCCGTCCCGAAGCTGCATCGCTGCACTTGCCATATGAATCTCAAGATCGAAGTGAGCCTCGTTAATCGCTTGCCAAATTCCATTCAGATCCGGATGGACACCGTCAGGACCTCTTGGTGCTTTATATTCAGCAGCCTGCGCTAATGTAGCAAAACAAAGGAATGAGAAAATTAGAATACGTTTCGATATATGCACGAACTGGATCCTTCTTGGTTCATATTGAAGACCCCTAGAATATCGCAACTATGCAGCAAATGGAAAGTGGCATGAAATTAACAATTCGACCCATAAGAAATTCTATTCTCGCGTACCTGAACGCCAATCGGATGCAGCCTCCCAAAATTCTGACTCTAATAGCAAATCCGGGTTCCAGCACAGACCCATGTCCGAGAAACCGGTCTGGATCGACAAATTTGAAGAACTTGATGTTTATTCGTTCCCGTTCAGGGCTGCTGACCTCTTAATTACCGGTTTTTTGGTCTGATCTTCATCTACCTGATGCCTGTTATTCGGGTCATGGGGCCAGGAGACTCCTTCTGGATAGCCACCCTGCTGTACCTGAGCTTTGTGTTCTTCTTCGTCTATCTCTTTGTTATTGCGGACTACATAACCCTCGGTTTTCAGGAAATACCCTAACTTTCCTCTAATCTGCTGGATACTGAAAAATCCCGCTTCTTTAAAGAACTGGTACTGCTCAGTTCCCTGTTATCTTTATTTTTTTGTGTTTGAACATCCTGTCTGGCGAGTCAGGTTCACGGCGTCAGGCCTGCTACTGTTTCCGATCACGAGCAGCATCCTTATTGAAGAAAGCCTGACTTCAGCAGTCAAGCCGTTAAAGACTTCAGCAGTCAAGCCGTTAAAGACTTCAGCAGTCAAGCCGTTAAAGACTTCAGCAGTAAAGCCGTTAAAGACTTCAGCAGTCAAGCCGTTAAAGTAGTATGTGGTTCTCAGCAGCATCGAGGTGAACGCCCAAAGCCTGGGAGATGTTCAAAAAACGGCTCGAGAACGACAGTTACAAATCTGAAGTGACGATGTTTTCGCTTGTTCGGCAGAGGGAAAGACCCCGTTTAGCTATCAAAGCAGGGCAGGGATACTGAATGATCCCCTGTAAACCTGTCTCGGGCTTGCCAACAATCCGCGTCCACCGTCTTTTCTCCGCCTCACTCTAAAAGTCCAGGCAGAACTTCCAAAGCGAACAATTCCTCAGCTATACGTGAAGCTTCTCGATCCGCTCCCGCCGATGCTCCAATCACAGTGACCTTTTTAATTCCCATGGATTCAATTTCCTGTAAGCGGGCTACGCAATGTTCCACCGGGCCAACAATTGCGTATTGATCAATGAACTCATCGGGCAACAGGTTCGCTTGTTTGGAATCAGATCGAGTGTGTTCATTCATATCGTATGCATCATGCAGTCGATTCAATACCGATCTCTGACTTTCCGAAATACTACCCCTGACCTCGCCATGCATCACAGAAAATCTGGCAAATGAAGACAAACCACCCTGTACCAGTTTCCTGGCGACTGCCACATCTGGATGACAAACAACATTGATGTACGCACCCAGTTCAACAGATCTGCCAGCACTAGCTGCCGCTCGTCTGGCTGTTTCAATGCCCCAGCCGAGACGTTCCGGATCTGCACCAAGGGCCAGCATCACCCTGTCAGCATGCCTTGCCGCAGCCTCAATAACCCTTGGTCCCGTTGATGCTACTTCTACAGGCACTTTAATATCTCCATCATTTAGCCACTTCAACTCACTCTCGGCTGGCGTATCTGCCAGACCTAAGGTGGCAACATCAGGCGCGACCTGTTCACTAAATCCCAATTCTTCGAAACTCACTTTCCCTCCACTCAAATAGGTTTGAAGAACCGAAAGGTATTTCGAAAACAGAGCGACACCGGCAGGTGCTTTCCCCAGGTGTGCCAGTGCTGAATCACCCCTGCCGATTCCAAGAACTGCTCTCCCGCCCGACAATCTCTGAATACTGGCCATCGCGCTGGCGGTAACGGCAGGGTGGCGGGTCACGGGATTGGTGACGCCCGTTCCAATACCTATTGTCCCTGTTGCCAGCGCCATGGACGTTAGGGACACATAGGAGTCACCTGCAAGGTTTTGTGAATCAACCACGAGGACGCCGCTCCAACCTGCTTCCTCAGCTCTTCTTGCGGCAGCAGCACCCCGGGTCGGTGAACTGGTAATAATTTTCCAGAATTCCATATGAGATCCTCACCAGCGAAGCAAGGCTAAAGAATAACTACAGAGTGAACCATGGAGCAACTGCATCCGATCAATAGGTACCAGCATGAGTACTACCAGGCATCAATGGCGGGTCGCTTTTTACCTGTCCTGCGTTCAGTTCGCCTTACCGACTTCATTAAACTGGAAACCCAGAAGCGTGAATTTGCCGGGTCAATGGTGTCATCAACACTGAACAGTGAGGCATAGTTCAGCGCCTTGCCGTTTTCATAGGCTTTTGCCACCATTTTTTCATAGGTTTGTTTACGCTCCTCCGGATCTTCAATAGCAGCAAGTTCAGCTCGATATCCCAGTTTGACGCTACCCTCAAGACCCATCCCACCATATTCACCCGTAGGCCAGGACACAGAGAACATGGGTGTCTTATAGGAACCTCCCGCCATGGCAATCCCACCCAGGCCATAGGCTTTCCTCAACACGATGGTAAAGAAGGGTACGGAAAGATTCGCTCCTGTTAAAAACATCCGGCTTGAGTGGCGCACCAGGGCTGTTTTTTCAATTTCAGGACCTACCATAATGCCGGGTGTGTCGCAGAGATGGAGAATCGGAACATCGAATCCGTCACATACCTGCATAAACCGGGCTGCCTTGTCTGCTCCGTCTGAATCAATAGCACCACCAAGATGAGCCGGATTGTTCGCAATCACACCCAGAGGCATGCCTTCAATACGAATCAATGAAGTGATACTGCCAAGTCCGAATCCACTCCTTAACTCCAGTACTGAGTTCTCATCCGCCAAAGTTTCAATCACCGTACGCACGTTATAGACGCGCAGTCGATTTTCAGGAATTATCCGCCGCATCTTCCTTTGATCAGGTTCCTGCCAGTCCTCGTGCACACCCTGAAAGTACGAGAGATACTTTTTAGCAGTAATGATCGCTTCAGCTTCATCCTTCACAAGCAGATCAACAACGCCGTTTGCCACCTGGACAGACATGGGACCAATTTCCTCAGGTGCATAAATACCGAGACCCCCTCCTTCGATCATGGCGGGTCCACCCATGCCAATATTGGATCCTTCAGTCGCAATAATCACGTCACAACAGCCCAGCAACGATGCATTACCCGCAAAACACCGACCTGACGTTATTCCAATCATGGGTACCAATCCACTTAACTGTGCAAAACGGGCAAACGTATTCGTACCAGCACCACCCATGCCATCGGTATCGCCCGGTCTGCCTCCTCCTCCCTCGGCGAAAAGTACCATCGGCATCTGGCCATCTTCCGCGACACCAATCATTCGATCCGTCTTTCGATGGTTCTGGCCTCCCTGGGTACCGGCAAAAACGGTGTAGTCATACAACATGACAACGCACCGATTATCGGGATCTGGGAACTGGTCTCCGTTGATGGAGCCGACGCCTGTAATCATCCCATCAGCCGGGCTTTTTTCGATCAGCTCATCAATGCTTCGCCGTCGTCGTTGAGCAGCGAGTACCAGCTGACCATACTCAACGAAAGTACCCTCATCACAAAGATCTTCAACATTCTCGCGAGCGGTACGCTGCCCGGTTCTGCGTCGTCGTTCGACCGCAGCAGGTCGATTGATATCCAGGGTTGTAGTCCGGCGATTCTCGACCTCCTCCAGATCAGGTCGGATATAGTCGAGGTCAATATCTTCCACGTCACCGCGCTCGATCTTTTCTATTTCTTTTGGTACTAATGAAAGCAGAGGTTGCTGCTCATACAAGGTATCACCAGCACGAACGCTGATGGCTTCGATCACGCCGCTGTACCCGGCTTTGATCTCATGCTCCATTTTCATGGAATCCATCACTGCGAGAGTCATTCCTTCAGTCACGTCGTCCCCCACTGCAACGGTTATCTCAATAACGGTACCTTGCATCGGTGACAGCAACCAGGAATCGTCTAACTTACTTTCTTCAGAAACTAAAGCGTTTTTCTGCTGACCGTAGTTCAGGACAGCAAGCGGATCATCCTTGTCTATGCTGGCACCTGCCTGTTTTACCACCACGTCCTTGCTCACAAGATAATGTTGCTGGTGCGCGACTTCATTCACCAGCTCAGCACTATTGTCATCAATAAAGCGTGTATAAAAATCCCCTTTACCGATCCGTTCATCGGCAAGCACGTTCTGCAAAAAAGAAATGTTGGTTGCGACACCGTCAATCTGAAATTCACACAGAGAGCGATAGGCGTTTGCCAGTGCACCATCAAAATCACCAGACCGGTGATGCACGATGAGCTTACCGAGTAATGAATCGAATCTTGGATTCATCGTGTAGTTTGTGTAAGCATAGGTATCCAACCGAACACCTGGACCACTGGGTGGGTTGAATATGCGCAATGTACCTGCGCTGGGCCGTGTACTGCCGTCTGTCTGCATGGTTTCAGCATTAATGCGCAATTGAATCGCAGTGCCCCGGACGCGGCTATCGCCCAGGCCGAGGTCTGAAACTGTCTCACCACCGGCAATTCGCAACTGCGCTTCAACCAGATCGACTTCGAAGATTTCTTCTGTGATGGTATGTTCAACCTGCAGTCTTGCGTTCGCTTCAATAAAGACGAATCGTTTTGATTCTTGATTCACCAGGAACTCGATCGTACCGGCACTTTGGTACCCCGCGGCTTTCGCCAGTTTAACGGCTGAGCTGATTATCTGATCCCTAAGATCATTATCAAGAAAGGGAGCTGGTGCAATCTCGATGATCTTTTGATGCCTGCGCTGCAGTGAACAATCTCGTTCACCCAGATGCACGACCTCACCAGCCCGATCTCCGAGTATCTGAACCTCAATATGTCTTGCCCGAGACATGAACTCCTCGACATACAGAGCATCATTACCGAAAGCATTTAAGGCTTCTCTGGCACTTTGGCTGAACGCGGATTCAACCTGATCAAGATCTCCAACAATGCGAACTCCCCTGCCACCACCACCAGCAATCGCTTTAATGATCATGGATTTCCCATCCAGACCACTAAAGAATTTCTTTGCCTTTTCAAGACTTGTCGCTTTCGCTGTTCCAGCAAGTACCGGCACATCTTGCGACATCGCAAATTTCCTGGCTTCTGCCTTGTCGCCAAACAATGTCAGAGATTCCGAGGTTGGCCCGATAAAGCCAATTCCTTCTGCCTCACAAGCTGATGCGAATCCGGGATTTTCACTGAGAAATCCATATCCGGGATGAACCGCATCACACTCACATTCTCTCGCAAGACTAATGATTGCGGCGATATCAAGATAAGCAGCGGCGCCGTCTTCTTCAAGGCAACATGCTTCGTCTGCCCTGAAGATGTGGAGTGATTCACTATCGTCCTTCGAATAAATGGCCACGGTTCGAATTCCCAGATTAGCCGCACTTCGCATAATGCGAATAGCGATCTCACCTCGGTTTGCTATCAGTAATTTCTTAACCATTTCACTTCCTGTTTTTTACAAAACGTAGCTGCCAGCGATAGAGAGTATTACAAATTAAAGAGTTTTTCAGACTGGCTGAGAGAATTCCCGGTACCACAAGACAGTGGTTAGATTTACCGCATGTTCATGTCCACGATCTTCTCATACAGGGTCAATTTTCCATCTCATGTCGAGCGCGAAGCCCCGACTTATTGAGTAAACTGGTCGTTTAGTACTCTTACAGGGGCAAGACCGAACATGGCGGACAAGACCAGATTAAAAGACAAGGTAGTGATCGTTACCGGTGGCGGCAGCGGTATCGGCAAGGGAGCCAGCGAGAGAATCGGTTATGAAGGTGGTTGTGTCGCAGTCGTTGATATGAGGATGGCACTGGCCGAAGAGGTTGCTTCAAGAATCCAAAGCGATGGCGGCAGAGCAATCCCTATCCATTGTAACGTGGCTATCGAAACAGATGTCGAAGCGGCTGTCGCTACCACTGTCGCTGAATTTGGTAGTTTGCACGGTATGGTAGCAAACGCGGGAACTGCAGGTTCAGGATGGATCCACGAAACAGCCGTCGAAGACTGGCACGCGGTGCTGGCCGTCAATCTGACGGGGCCATTTTTGTGTGCGAAACATGCTATTCCACATATGGTCGCAGCCGGCGGTGGTTCTTATGTTGTCACCTCTTCCATCGCCGGCTCTGTTATTGGCGCTGGTGGTGCAGCTGCCTCCTATGCTGTTTCCAAGGCAGGTGTGATTGCCCTCGCTAAACAGATTGCTGTGGACTACGGATCAGATGGCATTCGCGCAAATGCCATCCAGCCTGCGCCGGTTGCAAACAGCAACCTGGGCAAGCACGTCAGAGAGGACCAGGAAAAACACACAACCCCGCGGGCCCAGCTGCCCAGACCGAAAGGGTGGCTGCCAATTCGCCGTATGGGCGACCCCTATTCGGAGTACGGCGCCACCATCGCGTTTCTTTTATCCGAAGAAGCAGGATATATCACCGGTTCAGCAATCCCAGTTGATGGTGGTTACCTGGCGACCTAGCATCTTCATTCAATTCAGCTCTTGGGTGAAAGCTGAACCAGAATCCCGTTTGCTGATTTCGGATGAATAAACACCTGAGGGCCACCAACCCCAATCAACTGCACCCCGTTCTCTTCCAGCTGTTTAACAGTGGCATCCAAATCGTCGACTTCCATCGCCATTGTGTGCATACCTTCTCCTCGCGATTCAATCGCTCGACCCACTGCAGACTGATCATTGGTCGGTGATACAATCTCGATGAAGCCACCGTTTGCCAACTGGAAGAAAGCCTGTTTGATGCCCAGCGCATCTGATTCAGCCGTTCTTTCAAGTTCCATTCCAAATTTGTCGCGCCAGGTTTCAACTCCGGCGTCAAAATCCTTCACGCGGATAACAATATGATCTACACCTTTAAAAGACATTCCTATTTCTCCTGTTCCTTGATTATTTTGGATCCCTGATGGTTACAGTCCCCTGAGCCATTGCTGCGAGCTTGCCATCATTAAACACATCAATACGGACGACTGCCTGAGTTCTGCCCAGATTGATAATCTCTGCACTACCTTCCACCAGTCCACCTGAAACTGGTCTCGTCAGATTGATTTTGAATTCTGTGGTGGCAGCCCATTGACCTCGCTTCATGGCGGGATAACAAACACAACCCAGCAGGTGATCGCAAAATGCCGAGAGGACTCCCCCATGCATGCTGCCAAATGCAGTGATCAATTCATCCTTAACTTCAAAGCTTGCACTCATCTTCCCCGGAGACGCACTGGTTATATTGAATCCCAGCATGCCAGGTAATCCGTCCTGATTTGCCCCGATAAACGAATTAGCAACTTTTTCATTGAATTCCATTGGCTTTCCTCTGTTTTGAACTGACAGCTAACAGCAACCAATAAAGCAAATCAAGTTTTGCTATATTGTCCCATTTGAGACTCAAGAGATTTTGATATGGCAGCACTGATCCAGCCCTTTGCAGAAACCAGACCAGATGAGGTGGTGCTCTCTGACGAGTTCGGCAAAACAACCTGGGGTGACTTTAACACTCGAGTTAATCAGCTGATCCATTCTCTGCGCGGGCTGGGTCTTAAGACACATGACACGATCGCGGTCTTAAGTGGCAATCGGCGTGAATACTTCGAGGCCTACGCGGCATGTGCCCATGCAGGCTGGCTGATCGTACCCATCAACTGGCATTCGGTCGCGGCTGAAGTTGCCTATGTAGTCAAGGATTCAGGTACAAAAGCGTTGCTGGTGGATCAGCGCTTTTCTGATCTCGGTCAGGCATCCATTCAGCATGAAGGCTGCCCGGCACTTGATGCCTGCTTAATGTTCGGTGGTCAAGCCCCTGGTTTCCAGGAATACGATACTTTTATCAGCAATCAAGAAGTCACAGAGCCCGAAGACCAATCTGCAGGCGGACCGATGTTTTATACATCCGGAACCACAGGAAAACCCAAGGGAGTCAAAAGTGGTCTGTCTCAGACCGGTGCCACCACTGCAACCATGAAAATGATCGGTGAAGGGCTCTCGGGAATGTTGAGTATGCCAGCCGCTGGGCGGACTCTGTTGGTGGGTCCGATATATCACTCTGCTCAATGGGCGTTTTCTTTTTTGCCACTGATCGCAGGAAGCAGTGTCGTCATCCGACACAAGTTCGATGCGGCCGAAACTCTAGCACTGATTGATGAGCATAAGATTACAAACATACATCTGGTTCCTACCCAGTTTATACGCATGCTGAGACTGGATGACGATATCAAGTCAACATTCTCAGGCAAAAGTATAGACATCATCTGGCATGGTGCTGCGCCATGCCCTCCAGACGTGAAACACAGTATGATTGAATGGTGGGGACCTGTAATTTCTGAATACTATGGGTCCACCGAAGGATCCATCGTCACGACAGTCGACTCTGAAGAATGGCTAAGCAGACCGGGGACTCTGGGTAAACCGGTTCCCATTATGCAAGTGATGGTGATTAAAGAAGATGGCGAAGAAGCTGTCGCAGGTGAGTCTGGCTCCATATACGTCAAAAACATCATGGGGACTGATTTCGAATATCACAACGATCCTGACAAAACCTCTAAGGCGCACCTGGAGCCGGGCGTATTTACTTTTGGTGACGTTGGCTACCTGGATGAGGATGGTTACCTTTTCATGAGTGATCGGAAAATTGATATGATCATCTCCGGGGGTGTCAATATCTATCCGGCTGAGATTGAGGCGGTCCTGATTAACCACCCGAAGGTTGTCGATGCTGCTGTATTCGGTATTCCCAACGATGAATTCGGGGAGGAGGTCAAAGGAGCCGTCGAACTAGTCGATGGAGCAGAGATCGACGGTGCACTTGCGGAAGAACTTATCGCCCACTGCAAAGAGAATCTGGCCAGTTTCAAAGCACCAAAATCGATAGACTTCGTGGATGCCATGCCGAGACACCCCACAGGGAAGCTGCTGAAAAGGTTATTGCGCGACCAGTACTGGGAGAATACCGGTCGAACAATCTAGCTCTCATCCGTGATTCGTCACCAGGGTGTTGGTTTCTGGATCACTTTTGAACCGTCGTTCCTAAGTGAGTACTTTTCAGCAGGGTTCTACCGACCCATTTTAGCAAACCAGGGGGCTTGTTCGAGAGCATAGAAAATTCCTTTACGGACAAATCCGGCAACAATACCTTGTCTGAGTCGTGAAACGCTGCCTGATTCATCGTGCTCAATCACCCATTCCCCGGTAATTGATTTATGTCCTTATAGTTAAAGAGCTTTAATCGTGCCCGAAACCAAGAAGCGCTGTAACTTTGTGCTCTATATACCTATATATGCCATATGCCACATGATTCAGGCAGGAAATCCATGATTAAGATTGAGAATCGAATGATCCTTGACGCCGACGCATCGGGCGTCGACGCACTGAGCTATCCCATTGAAATCGGCATCACCATCGCGCCAGTTACGATGTTGCACTGATCCAGGAAACCTTCAGATGGCCCTTATGAGCGTCACTATATGACCGACTTTTAGTCATATTTCGACTATGGGATTCAGTTTCGACAACAGGCGACAGCACATCCAATACCCCTTTAACCGCAGATTACTATTCGAGTTCAGTATTCAGATGTCAGTCTTCGACAATTGCTGCCGCACTAATATAATACGTCGTCCCACAAGCCAGCACCTCTACTATGGATAAGTCACTTTACTTCAATGATCTTAAAGTCATCGAATTTGCCACCGTACTAGCCGGACCTTCCGTGGGTCTGTTTTTTGCGGAACTTGGTGCCAAAGTCATCAAGATTGAAAACAAACTAACCGGGGGTGATGTCACAAGAAGTTGGAAGCTGCCAGAGGAAGACAGCAAGGCTCCTTTCTCTGCCTACTACTACTCTGCCAACTGGCAAAAAGAGGTTCTCATGATGGATCTTACTGACGAGGATGATCTGCTTGAGATCAATGCTCTGGTCAAGGACGCGGACCTCGTGATTTCAAACTTTAAAGCGGGTGCTGCCGAGAAGTTAGGTGTCGGCTTCAAACAGCTGAAAGAACTTAACTCGCGTCTAATCTACGCCAGTGTAAATGCCTATGGCGAGGAAGACACCAGACCAGGCTTCGATGTTGTTATTCAGGCAGAAACCGGCTGGGTCTATATGAATGGTGAAACTGATGGATTACCTGTCAAAATGCCAGTCGCCTTAATGGATGTGTTAGCGGCCCATCAATTGAAAGAAGGCGTCCTATTAGCATTGTTGGAAAGAGAGAGAACAGGATTAGGATCGAGTGTATCAATCTCTCTTTTCGATGCTGGTGTCGCCTCGCTTGCCAATCAGGCCACAAACTGGCTGAATCTTCAGTCCATTCCACAGCGACTGGGAAGTTTACACCCGAATATCGCACCCTATGGTGATACTTTCTTCACATCGGACAATAAGGCACTGATGGTATCCACCGGTACAGACAAACAATGGCAGGGACTGTGCAAGATTCTAGGAATGCCGGATCTGGTGACCGATAATCGTTATCTCACCAATGCGCTAAGACTTGAGCACAGAGACAGCCTTGCGGATCATCTCCGTGAGAGATTTCTTCGCTTTGAATCTCAGCAATTGCTTCGTATCTGCCGGGAACAGCAAGTGCCAATAGCGCAAATCAGGAATATGCAGGAAGTATTCGACGTTCCCGCTGCACAAAATCTAATTCTCGAAGAATCCATGCCTGATGGAACAGTTTCAAAAAGGGTTAAAACAGCTGTCTTTAAGATTCACCAATGACGGAATCTTCCCAAAAAGAGACGATGTGAACCTTCTTGTTGCCTGTTGGGGCAATGCGTATTATGGAATGCAACCTGAAGACGCAATGATCATTGATGCGATCATTGATATGGTCCAAGGCTGATTGGACAGCAGGCAAAGCTTGACCAGTAAATACAACGATAAACTACAACTTAAAGGGATTACGTCATGGCAACAGTTCGAGGAGCAACGATTATTGCTGAATCACTCAAGCAACAGGGTGTCGAGTACATGTTCGGCATCGTTGGTTTCCCGGTGGTGCCCATTGCCGCTGCAGCTCAGAAGGTGGGTATTACCTATGTCGGTATGCGCAACGAGCAGGCGGCCAGCTATGCTGCCCAGGCTGCTGGTTACATGACCGGCAGACCTCAGGCCTGCCTGGTCGTCTCAGGTCCCGGCGTAATTCATGCCCTGGCAGGCCTGGCAAATGCACAATCAAACTGCTGGCCTATGATTCTCATCGGCGGTGCATCGCCAATTGTTCAAAACGGTCGAGGCGCATTCCAGGAAGAAAAACAGGTCGCCGCTGCAGCTCATTACTGCAAGTACGCGCACGCGGTTGAAGATGCTAGAAGAATCCCCTTCTATGTTGAACAGGCGATGAGAACATCTTTCTACGGTCGCCCTGGTCCCGTATATCTGGATCTCCCAGATGACGTTATTCTTCAGGAGGTTGAAGAAGGTTCCTTTCAAACTGCAGAGACCATACCAGATGCACCACGACCGCAAGCTCTGGATGAAAACGTCGAGTCTGCTCTTAGCGCTCTGGAGTCGGCGGAACGCCCTCTGGTCATTGTCGGCAAAGGTATGGCCTGGTCAAACGCGGAAGACGAGGTGCGTGGATTTATCGAACGAACGCAATTACCTTTTCTGGCTTCGCCCATGGGAAAGGGCGTGGTTGCGGACGACCACCCGCTGTCTGTCGGTGCGGCAAGGACTCTTGCACTGAAAGAGGCAGATCTCATATTTCTAATGGGTGCAAGATTAAATTGGATCATGCACTTTGGTTTACCTCCCCGCTTTTCAAAAGACGTCAGAGTCATTCAGCTGGACATGTCACCAGAAGAGATTGGTACTAATGTACCGGCTGAGGTTGCTCTCGTGGGCGATGGCAAAGCCGTGGTGTCACAATTGAATCGTGCCCTGGATGAGCGACAGTGGTTTTATCCAGCAGAGACCAGCTGGCGTTCTGCTCTCGCGGAAAAAGCAGAAGCCAATCAGGCTACCGTGCAGCCAATGATCGAAGATGAAAGCGCGCCGACCAACTACTATCGAGCTTTCAAGGACATTCGCCAATGGCTCCCTGACAACGCAGTCATCGTCAGCGAGGGAGCCAACACCATGGACATCGGTCGCACCCAGATGCCTAACAACTCGCCTCGGTCGCGTTTAGACGCCGGTAGTTACGGTACTATGGGTGTCGGTATGGGATTCGCAGTTGCAGCAGCCGCCGTCCATCCTGACCGACCCGTTGTCGCTGTTGAAGGTGATTCGGGCTTCGGTTTTTCCGGCATGGAAGTCGAAACCATGTGCCGTCACAAGATGCCGGTGAAGATCATTATTCTCAACAATGGCGGCATCGGGGGTGGTATGGATGAGCTTCCAGCCGACAAGCCCCTGCCAGTTTCTGTTCTGACTCCCAGGGCTCGATATGATCTCATGATGGAAGCTTTTGGTGGTAGAGGCATTCTTGTAGAAGATCCAAAGGATCTTCGTTCTGCGCTGGATGAAGCAATGGCCTTCGACGGGCCAGCTATTGTGAACGTCCTGCTGAACCCGAGAGCGGGTCGAAAGCCGCAGGAATTTGCCTGGCTAACCAAAGACGAATAGCTGAGTATTTCTTATAGACAGGATGCGGCCGCAGCATGATCCAAGTGGCACAGAGTCTGGCAGATTCAGATCCTGATAATGTCGACGCCTACCGCCCGGTGGCCTTGAACAATTCCGACAATCTGTCCGCGGCATGGTGGCCAGCCTGGGAAAATGCCTTTGATAACATGGGCACTGAAGAACTGGAGTTAGGGATGAATTTCGCCCAGTTCAACATTTCTCTAGCAAACCAACTTAACGTGGGATCGGAACAAAAAAAACGGCCGCTGGATGTTGGGAGCTCATCTTGCAGTACAGAAGAGATATGAGAAAGCCAGAGCCTCGTTTAACACCTCAAGTGAGTTTGCTGCGAATGCTAATGATAAAAAAGCGAAATTGATGTCAGAGGGTTGGGTCATACTGATAGATCACCTATCAGGAATTGATGGTGCAGATAAGAAGTTGGAAACTTTGAAATCTGAAATGATTGCACAGGGAGAAGATGGCAAGTTCTACGCCGGGCAATTCGATCCCCTTATCAAGTATGTTGCTAGAGACCATTCTAGCGACTGAAGGCAGGATCAAATCCTGCTTGACCCTTGTCCGGTGCACAAACAGCGACTGTCGATTCCTTGTATGCGATTGATTTTATTGCCAAAGGCACTGAGAAAGGGTTTGGTCTTTGTTTCGACGAACGTTCTTTCAGAACAGGTACCGGTTAATTCTCTTCCTGTAAATCCTTTGAGCGGGACTAATTGGTTGAAGCAACATCTTTAGCATCTTTAACAACCCACCAGTCAATTATCTTCGCGGAGCACTTCAGCATCTTTAACAACCCACCAGTCAATTATCTTCGCGGAGCACTTCTTCGCCCGGCTGTTACGGGTCACTGAATTAAAGGGAGCCTGCTTCCCAGGCTCAAGAACATCATTGACAAGAGCTAAGCTGTTGTTCGCTTCGACAATCACGCCATTCTCATCTTTCCAGATACTCTCAATCCCCACACGGTTTACGGCGACTTTTCCGATGTTATCGATGTATCCGTTTATTTTTGAGTAGTCACTGCTACGACTGATGGATACCTCACCCAGGTGAATTTTCTTCGGTATCCGTGCACAGCTAACAATATGAAGCTTAAGAATGGGATCTATCTTTTCCTTCTCGACTTCCTTGGGAACACTGACCGTCACCGGGCGCTCTGGTGGGTTATATTTGTACCAGACAAGATATCCAATCACGACCACAATCATCACCGTGACACCAGCAAAGGTCAGTCTTCTAAACTTATCTCTCTGATACTGCGGATCTGTCATGGCTCATCATAGCATGAGCGAAAAATCTATTGCATGATCCGCTCTTCAACGTCTCGTAGTTTATCTTTGCCAAAATAGATAGCACCATCAACAAAAAAAGTGGGTGAACCAAATGTGCCCATTTCAACGGATCTATTGGTATTCTCGATCAACCGCTGTTTGATCTCCGGCTCCTGCATGCCAGCAATGATCTCCGTTGCTGGCAATCCAGATTCCTCCAGGGCAGAGGTGATGACATCAATTTCATCCATCTTCTTTGGATCACCCCACATATGCCGATACACTTCGTCCAGGTATCGGTCAAAGAGATTGTGTTGCTGCGCGTATACTGCACCACGCATTATCTGCAGGGTATTGACGGGGAAAAACGGATTCGATTGGTAATTGGTAATCCCGTGATGGGCAAGAAATCTATCGGTTTCGATCCCCTGATACTCGGGTTTGTTTTTTATCCCCTGGAGAGTCACTCCAGGAGAGGCATTGTTCGTAGCCTTGAATACACCCCCCAATAAAACTGGGATATAGTCAAACTTTATGCCGGTCCTTTCTTCGATTTTCGGAATCACCAGGTGACTCAGATAAGCATTGGGGCTGCCAAAATCAAAATGAAACTCAACTTTCATATATTCTCCAAATTTTGAACCTTCTCATCCAGGAACTCAGTCGCTAACGTAAATCCGAGAGAGGAATATCGAGTCCTGACGATCTGTGACCCGGTCCTCGTTTCACCGTGATGTCCTTCGGTTTCAGTCGTCGATCATCATGAGCTCTGACTGTCATCGTCTGAATCGGTTTTCTGTTTTTCCTATCAAGGAAGATCAGTCGCCTGCCTTTTGGATTCGGCCTGTGCTTGTCTCCCCAATGAGTCATCGATATCAAGATTGGCTGTAGTGCCAGGCCTTTAGCAGTGAGGTGGTATTCAGGGAAACCTTTCTCGCCAGGTGTCTTCTCCAGAACTTCCTCATTAACCAGGCGTTTAAGCCTTTCGCTCAACACATTCCTGGCGATACCCAGATCTTTCTGAAAGTCATCGAACCTTCGCAAACCCATAAATGCATCGCGAATAATCAGTAACGTCCAATGCTCACCGATCACCGACAGTGTTTGTGCAAGCGAACAATTAAGGTGATCGAAATCGCGTCGTTTCATGGTTGCATTCTAACTCTAAAGTTTTATTATGCAACTATTGAAGTTTTATAATAAAACTGAGAGCTATCCTATGATCGGACTAGACACAGGTACAGAAGAATTGCTGTGCCATATTGAAGACCGGGTTGGTGTTATAACACTCAACAAACCACATAAAAAGAATGCGCTTGGCGACATCCTGACACCAGCCCTGAGAGAAATCCTGGTCACTGTCGAAGAAGATGACCGGGTTGGCTGCGTCATGATCACAGGAACGGGTGATGCTTTTTGCTCAGGCGGTGACGTGAGCGGTATGGGTGGCGGATCAAGTGCTCCTAAATCAAAACAGGATAGAATTGCAGAACTCACTCACAAGCAAGTAACTCTCACCCTGCGTATTCATGAACTTTCGAAAGTTACCGTGGCGGCATTACCAGGCCCGGCTGCTGGGGCCGGACTTTCTATCGCACTTGCCTGTGATCTGCGCGTTGCGTCTGACAATACTTTCATCACTACAGCATTCAGGAATATCGGGCTTTCCGGGGACTATGGCGGGAGCTGGTTTTTACCCCAGCTGATTGGTCTCTCAAAAGCAAAGGAGCTGTACTACACCGCTGATCGCGTCAGTGCCGAGGAAGCAGCGAGACTGGGTCTCATTAACAAGGTCTACCCGCAGAAAACTTTTCGCGATGATGCCATGGAATTCGCAAGGCAGATTGCTAACGGCCCTACAATGGCGCTTGGTAGAATGAAAATCAATCTGAATCGTGGTGTCAACCAACCCTTAAGAGAAAGCCTGCTGCTTGAAGCAGAACACCTGATCGCCGGCGGTGGAAGTAACGAATCGAGAGAAGCCATTCGAGCTTTTATGGAAAAACGGGAACCGGAATTTCACAAGAATTCATAAAATTACCGGCAAATGACTTACCGGACCAACAACATCTATAGGAGGGGATAACAGATTCCAGCAATAACTTCTCAAGTGTCCACTTCACCTTCTGAACATTGAAAGCACTGTTTCTCCCTCATATTGTGATCACGATGCAGAGATCCCGACCATCTGTTCACTTTCCTGCCACAAACGCTTCCTTAGTGCCTCATCCTGCACCAGGTCAGAGTATTGGGCCGGTTTTGTCTGGTCATAGTATTCACCGGAAACGCCAGTCAATAATGGATCACTTGCCAGCATTATGGTTGTCTTCGCACCTTCTTCCGGTGTAATAAATATTAAATTGGCCATCTTCCTAACCAACCAGGGTAGATCCCGCATGATATCGGTTCGGACTCCACCGGGATGTAGTACATTTGACGTTACCCCCGAACCTTTTAAACGCAGCGCGAGCTCGAATGCAAAAAGAACATTTGCCAGCTTGGACTGGCCATAAGCCTTCTGCATATCGTATTTCTTCTCTCCCCGAAAATTTCCAAAGTCTATTGATCCTTTTTTATGGAGCATCGACGATACCGTGATGATACGAGAGGGCTGGGAAACTTTGAGCAAGTCCAGTAACTGAAGCGTAAGAAGAAAGTGAGACAGGTGGTTGACACCAAACTGCATTTCGAACCCATCTTCTGTGATTCGTTGTTTCGATGGCAGAATCCCCGCATTGTTGATCAGTATGTCGAGTCGTGAAAACTGACTCAGATAGCTGTCAGCCAGCGCTCGGACAGAGCCCAATGACCCTAGATCAACTTTCAGATTAACCGCCCGATCGACCGCTACCTGATTGATCTCCGAGAGCGCTTCCTCTGTCTTCTCTCCTGCACGACAGGCAAGGATAACTTTCGCTCCCAGTTTTGCCAGCCTAATTGCCGCAATCTTACCGATGCCGCTGTTTCCTCCTGTCATGAGGACATGCTTACCTTGCATAGATTCCTGCTTCTGATTCGTCTGGTCTGCCATGGTTCAATCATGCCTGAACAAACACGGGTTTTGGAGTCGATCCTTCTGCTGTATGCTTCGCTTCAAATCGTCCACTAACTATTCCATGAAGAAATTACTGGTCATCTTTTCAAAGATTCTACTCACCACTGCCTGTTCAGAATCCGATAATTGATTTAAACAAGATCGCTTTAATGTTGATCTATAGCCATTATTATGGCTATAGATTGAGCCGGTGTTACGCTTATTGTTACACTCAACCCAGATTTCTAGAGTGCCTCCGCACAGAGGAGCCCGCATGATCCCCCAAGACCTGAACCCATTCGCCGAGGCTGGCCTCCCCCTCGTCGCCGCCACGGGCGTCCTGGTGTGGTTGTTTGCAGTTGTCTTCGCTGTCCGGCGAGTCATCGCCGCTGTACGTGGTCGCACCCAACTCAACGTCACTGATAGGTATGTCGTCGTCACAGGCTGCGACTCTGGCTTTGGCCAAGGCGTCGTCAAGCATCTCGTCGCGCGCGGCGCACGCGTCGTCGCCTGCTGCTTCACCGAAGAAGGGGCCCAAACTGCCATCACACTCGGCGCGACCTCAGCCCCCAGGGTGGACCTCACCGACCTCGACGCCATCGCAGCGCTCGCGGCCGATGTCAAAGCGCAATGCAACGGGAAACTGTGGGGCCTGGTGCACAACGCAGGCGTCGTCCTTCCAGGGTTTGTCGACTACCAGCCGCTCTCCTTCTACCGCCATGTGATGGAGGTGAACTTCTTCGCCCCCGTCGCACTCACCCAACACCTGCTGCCCGAACTACGCGCAGCAGAAGGACGCGTCGTGCTTATTAGCAGCGTCGACGGACTGGTGAGCCTGCCGGGCAACGCTCCCTACGATGCCTCGAAGTTCGCGATCGAGGCCTACGCGGATGCACTCCGAGTGGAACTGGCTGCGGCCAACGTCGACGTCAGCGTCGTCAATCCCTCCACCATGCGAACACCACTCGCCATGTCCTTCTTCGACGGGCACCAAAAGGCGTGGAACGAGATGAACCGCCTCAACCCTGACGGCGCGTGGAAACAGCAGTACCCCGCCGACTGGCTCGACGCATACATCAAAGCCAACGCCGAAAACCTCAAGCGCATCGCACAAGATCCGCAGCACGCCATCGGTGACATCGTCCACGGGATATGCGCCAAGCGTCCCCGGCTACGGTACCTCAGCGGTACCCTCGCCAAGACGCTGTTTTACGCGTTGTGGGTCGGGCCTGAGTCCTGGTCCTATGCGTTCAAGCGCGCCACCATTCAGCCACCTCCCCCGACGGGAAGACAAGGAGTCCTTCCATGAAGAAGATTCTTCTCGGCGCCGGACTTGGCATGGCTCTGAGCCTCCTCGTTGTCGTCATCGCCCTGGTCGCTGCCTCCTCGCCGCCTCCTCTCGACCCTCAAGGCCTGCACACCACAGGTGTCTTGCACGTTAACCTCAACGTCAGCGACTTCAAACGGTCCAAAGCCTTTTACGAGAAGCTCGGCTTCAAACACCTGATGGACATCAACAAGACAGCCGACGGTGACGTCGCCGCAGCCGTCGGCGCCGAAACTTATGTCGTCAGAGGCGCTCTCATGACCCACAAAGATGGCTCCGTCATCGACCTTCTTGAATGGCAGACGCCTCGAGACACGCGACCGCCGTATGACAACCTGTTTCGTCCAGGCCTCGCCCGCTTGGCGCTGAGGACGACAGACCTCGACGCTGACGTCGAGCGGCTCAAAGAAGACGGCGTCGCCTTCATCTCCGAGCGATCCGGCGTCGTCCCCGATGGACTGGGTGGCACCACCCGCTTCATCTGCTTCAAAGACCCAGACGGCACCATCATCGAGCTAGTCGAGATGGGCCCGGTGATGAGTGTGATTCAAAGCGCGTCCCAGCAACAATAAGTAAACAGCAAAATCAAGCAGATCGTCGTCGGTTGCGCAAATTGCCCTACGGAGGCGTTGGTACATAACTCCCATTTTTCTGCTATTTGATGTCTCAACAGCTGGAGTGACCGATAGCAAATGCATATAAAAGGAAGAAATATCCCAAATACAAGACCAGGTACCACATCAGCATCAGGAACTGGCCTCTTTATAAAAAAGGTCTAAAGGCCAGGGGCGATATAACTCTTTGGTTTTCAGCGAATGTTATGGATGCCTGGTTACCCAAGCCTAACGGTAAACCTGACAGCAAGCTGAA
>Ga0208642_1000160_pt1 | contig 35529 bp, 26 predicted proteins | sample ETN02SmetaG_4_FD_185790 | JGI IMG/M metagenome (GOLD analysis project Ga0208642, IMG submission 185790) | Marine microbial and viral communities from oxygen minimum zone, Eastern Pacific Ocean - ETNP2014F10-02SV251 (SPAdes) (version 2) | ecosystem: Environmental > Aquatic > Marine > Oceanic ...
TCGCCAAAAAAAACATAACTCAAAAAGAACAGCGCCACGCACATCATCGGTAAACCCAGCGCCCGCCGTGTTGCTTCCAGTAAAAATACCAATCCAATTCCGGAAAATATCAAATCCTGTGTTATCGGTAATCCCGGACGATCTGCTAATTCATTTGAAAACACCGCGATGTAAAGCGCACAACTAACACCGGTCAAAGCAAAAATCCAGTCCTGAACCGGCACCTTCGTTCGCGGTGAACGCTTAAGCGCAGGAAAAGCCACAAAAGCCAAAAATATTGCAAAAGCCAAATGCGCCGAACGATTGTGAGTGCTGTTTAAAAGGGGAATAATATCCGCCAGCATGTACGGAAAAGGGGAGGCGATCCAAAGCTGAAACAGCGACCAGACTAAGGAGACAGAAGCCAAAATCCAGCCGGCCCATGAACGTAAATTGCGCGCACCGGTATCAACCGTTGCCACCATTTCTTCAAGTTTTTCCTGTAAATCTTGAGTTTCGGAAGCTGTTGCTTTTTTCTCCGAGTCCGCAATTGTTGAATTCATGAAGAAAAAATCTTGAAGGAATAGTTAAAATGGGGAATGAATGAGGAAAAAGCAAAGCCGGAAAACGATAAGCGCTTTCCGGACAATGCCTTTTTAGCTTAATTTACATCCAGCCGCGTTCTTTATAATAACGCACTGCTCCTGCATGCAATGGTGCAGAAAGAGAATCTGAAATCATTTCCTTTTCATTCAGATTACGAAAAGCCGGGTGCAGTTTTTTGAACTGATCAAAATTATCGAACACACCTTTGACAACGTTATAAATAACGTTTGTAGATGTACGTGTGGAAGTCACGAAAGTCGCGCCCACTCCGAAAGTTTTGATGTCATCCGGATTCCCTGAATACATTCCGCCTGGAATATTTGCCCAGCGATAGAAGGAATTATCCTTGACCAACTGTGCGATTCCAGAACCGGACGCTTCAACAATAACCGCATCACAGGAAGAAACGGTTTCCTTTGTCAATCCCGATGGATGGCCGACAAGCCAGAAATATGCGTCAATCTTATTGTCGCAAAGTGCTTGACCTGTTTCCGAAGAACGCAGTTCCGCAGCCAGTTTCAAATCACTTCTGCTCCAGCCCAATGCTTCTTCAATAACTTCCCAGGTTGCACGTGTTCCTGATCCGGGATTGCCGATATTCAGGCGCTTTCCTTTGAGATCGTCGATGTGACGTATGCCTGAATCACGACGAGCAAGAATGGTCACAGGTTCCGCATGCACGGAAAAAATCGCCCGCAGTCCTTTGAAAGGACCCTGATCCTTGAACTTGCTGGTACCGCGATATGAGTGGTACTGCCAGTCTGACTGCGCCACCCCCATATCCAATTCACCGGCACGAATTGTGTTGATATTGTAAACGGAACCCCCGGTACTTTCCGTAGAACAGCGGATCCCGTGTTCTTTCCGTTTCTTGTTGACTAGGCGGCAAATCGCACCCCCGGTTGGATAATAAACTCCAGTAACTCCACCTGTTCCGATGGTTACAAAAGTTTGTTCTGCCCAGACGGGTACGCTCATGGTCAAAGCCAGCGCGCTTACCGCCAGCCACTTCAATATGCTTTGCATATTCCTTCTCCTTAGTAAGTGTTAACAATCATGGAAAACTGAAACATACGGCTCCAATCCTCATCGAATCTCTTCCATAAGATCATAGGAGCGTAGTAATTATTGTGACAAGAGTCAATGTAAATTTTATTGTGCCACTCCTGGAATTTGCTGATAAAATCCGGTCGCTTTTTCAAAAGCATAAGCCAACTGCAAAACTCCCAGATCGTCCCGCGGCTTTCCGACCAACTGTAACCCAACCGGTAGTCCATCACTTGTAAATCCGCAAGGCACCGAAATCGCAGGCTGTCCTGTGACTGAAATGAAATAGCAAGAACGCATCCAGTCGAGGTAGGTTTCCATTTTCACACCGTTTATTTCTGAAACAAATTCCTGCTCACTTGGAAACGGCGGAACCTGACTCACCGGAAGCGCCAGAAAATCATAGTTCTGCATAAATTTACGCACCCGATGAAATAGTGCCGTGCGTTTTACTTCTGCCCGTCCCAATTCCGGACCGCTCAATTTCATCCCGGATTCGATATTCCAAACCACGGTTTCTTTCATCTTGTCCCTGTGTTCCGGCAATAGCGAACCAAGATTCATTTCATAAAACCAGGCTCGGAAAGTTTTAAAAATTTCATCCGCATCCGAAAAATCCGGAAATCCTTCCTCGACGATGCATCCTAAATCCTCAAAAACTTCCCGCTGAGCTTCCAGGGTTTTAGTAACTCTGACATCGACGGGTAGTCCTCCAAGATCAGCACTCCACGCGATTCGAATTCCTTTTAGATCCCTCTCCAGCGGCTTTCGGAAAACAGCACCACTTTCCGGAAGTGAAATCGGGGAGCGTAAATCCGGCCCGGCTAAAACACTCAGCATCAGTGCGGCATCCTCAACCGTGCGTGCAATCGGACCGTCAACCGCAAAACTGTTCCAGCCGGATTCACTTGGCCAACTCGGAACCCTGCCCACAGAAGGGCGGAAACCGACAACATTGCAGAAATTAGTTGGATTCCGGAGCGACCCTCCTAAATCACTTCCATCCGCAAAAGGCAACATCCTGCAGGAAACCGACACCGCTGCACCGCCGCTGCTTCCGCCGCAGGTTTTACTTAAATCATAAGGGTTTTTTGTTACGCCAAAAACTTTATTAAATGTCTGCGATCCTGCGCCGAATTCCGGAGTATTCGTTTTGCCCAGCAAAATCGCGCCGGCTTCCCGTAAACGTTCCACAAGTAACGCGTCTTCTTCAGGAATGAAATCCTCGTAAACAAGTGAGCCAAATGTGGTACGGATTCCTTTTGTCTGCACCAGATCTTTGTGCGCTACCGGTAATCCATGCAGCGGACCAACTTCCTCACCCCGCGCCAGTTTTTCATCCGCTTTGAGCGCGGCTTCCATGGCCATTTCCGGCAGCAAAGTGACAATGGCATTGACTTGCGGATTGACCTTTTCGATCTGCGCCAGATGCGCTTCCATGGTTTCTACCGCGGAAATCTCGCCTGCACGGATTTTCTGTGCAAGCTCAGTTGCTGTTAAAAAACAAAGTGATGTGTCATACATACTAAATTTTCAGAAAAATTGGTAAGAATCCCTCAGTGATATTAAAAAACTAAACAACCAGATAGAATCTCTTTATTTATTTCAAACGTAAATCCGCCAGTACTTGTTGTGCCTGCGCAGCCATCAAACGCGCATCGGAACTTACAACAACATAATCAAACCCCAACTCGATCATCCGGCGTGCAAACGCCGCAGTTAAAGTATAAATGCCTGCACGAATGCCTTGCGTATGAGCTGTTTTCAAAATGGATTCAATGGCTTCAAGTAAAACTGGCTCCTCATAGTTCCCGGGAACATATCCTAAAGAAAGTCCTAAATCACTTGGGCCGACAAACACTGCATCCAATCCTTTCACGCTCACAATATCATCCAGATTGTCCAGTGCTTTTTGGGTTTCGATCATTGCAAACGTCAAAATAGTTTTATTTGCATGTTGGGCATAGTCCTCTCCCGCATAAAGAACGGCACGACTCGGACCAAAGCTACGGGTGCCTTGCGGGGCGTAACGGCAGTATGAGACAAGTCGTTCAGCATCTTCACGTGTGTTGATCATCGGACAAATAACACCATAGCTGCCGGAGTCCAAAACCTTTGTAATGATCCCCGGTTCCAACCATGGGACACGCACAAAAGGGGTCACCTCAGTCGTCGAAATTGCTGTTAACATAGGAACGAGTTCTGAAGCATTCACCAAGCCATGCTGCATATCAATGGTTAACACATCCCACCCTTGATGGGCCATGATTTCAGCAGAAAAGCCATTTGGTAAAGCAAGCCATCCTCCTATAGCGGCTTGGTGGTTTTTCCATAATTCCTGAACCCGATTAACTTTCATTCCATCTCCTTTTTTTGTTTTTCCATTTGACTCCCCAATTCCACAACCAAAGAAAGTGAGAGACACATCAAAGCACTCAAGATCACTCCCCTGAATCCAAAAATTTCTGTTTCCTCTACTTCCATACACACATCCGAAAAAAGACCTAAAGGGCTGAGAATGCTGTCACTGATTACAATCACTGGAATTCCTTGTTCTTTAACATTTCCAGCCAATTTGAGTACTTCATGAGCATATGGAGAAAAACTAATAGCTAATAAAACATCCCCCTTACGTATATTTTTTCCCTGTTCGGGAAACATTCCTCCCACACTGTCCAAAAGCATATTAGGTACGCCAAGATGGCTCAAGGCATAAGTCAAATAAGTGCCAATCGGGAAAGATCTCCGCTGGGCTGCAATATGTACCACATCTGATTCTATCATAATCGAGGCAGCTTTCTCTATATCTTCATCTTTTACAGTTTTTCTAAGACTTTGCAGTGCTTGGATTCCCCCTTGTACGAAATAACCAAGATTCGACTGAATTTCATCTTCTTGTTGGCTTATCTCAAGATTTAGATTTTGCACTCGTTTTTGATATTCACTCATCCTGCCCAACAGTCCTTGTTGAAACACTTTCTGCATTTCGCTGAAGCCACTAAAGCCAAAACTTTTAGCAAAACGTATCAAACTTGAGGGTGGAACTTCTGTTCGTTTTGCTATCACAGCAATTGTTTCGAGCGCCATATCATTGGGGTGAGTCATAGCATAGCGGGTTATTTGCTGGAGACGACCGCTCAAATCGCTGTAGTCTTCTACCAGTTTATTTCTCAAGTGTTCATAATCCACTTTAGCTCCTTTTTTCTACGATTAATTAGACAGACTGCGTCTTAATTTTTGCATTTAAAAATAAAATATCCATCTTCTAAATTTAGCTGATTTTATAAAAATCAAGCATTTTGAAATAAACCTTGACAAATATCTTTCCTGTAGTATATTCCATTATTGAAACAATATGGAATATTTTTTTCATAATGCTTCATCCTTATTTTTGTGGAACCACATGAACTGTTAATGCAGACGTGTTGAATTTAAGGAAATTTTTTACAATAAATACTAATCAATTAACAAAGGAGATAGTATGAAGAGGGTAATGAAAAACCTGTTAGGGGCCATCGCGATTACGATGGGCCTAACGTTAGCAGCCGGAGCAGTGCATGCGATGGGACATGAGAAGTACATTCTGGTCAGTCATGCTCCAGATTCGGATTCATGGTGGAATACGATCAAGAATGCTCTCGCACTTGCGGGTAAGCAGATGGGCGTTGAGGTTGAATACCGCAACCCTCCGACCGGTGACCTTGCTGATATGGCCAGGATCATTGAACAGGCCGCTGCTTCAGGTCCAAGCGGCATTATCACAACGTTGGCAGATCCTGATATTCTTGCAGGACCAATCAAGGCTGCTGTAGATTCCGGTGTAGACGTAATAATAATGAACTCCGGAACCCCAGAAATGGCTCGTAAGGTTGGTGCACTTATGTATGTAGGACAGCCAGAATACGATGCTGGCTATGCAGCTGGTCTCCGCGCAAAATCAGATGGCGTTGGCTCGTTCCTGTGTGTAAACCATTATGCAACGCAACCGTCCTCAACAGAACGTTGCCAAGGTTTCGCCGATGGTCTAGGCATTAAATTGGGCAATCAAATGATTGATTCCGGACAGGACCCTGGGGAAATAAAAAACCGCGTTATGGCTTATCTGTCAGCTAATCCCAAAACTGATGCTGTACTGACACTTGGTCCAACCTCTGCAGACCCTACACTACTGGCTCTGGAAGAAAACGGAATGGCCGGCGACATCTATTTTGGTACATTTGACCTTGGCGGAGAGATCGTCAAAGGAATCAAGGCTGGCGTCATAAAGTGGGGCATTGACCAGCAACCATTTCTGCAGGCCTACCTGCCTGTTGTGGTTATGGCCAACTACCACCGCTATGGTGTTCTGCCAGGAAATAATATCAACTCCGGCCCCGGTTTCGTGACCGCTGACGGATTAGGTAAGATCGAGAAATTTGCGGGAGAATACCGCTGATTCTGATCATTGTGGGCGCCTAACTAGGGCGCCCATTTTAATATCGTCTTCCATTCCCGATCATAATTTTTGCAAAATGGCACTCACATGAGTGATTCAACTCAGTTAAACCCCACTTCCGATGAACGTATCAAGGAATTTTCCAAACTGCGGAAGGCATTGATACGACCAGAACTTGGAGGCATAGTCGGTGCGGTAGCCGTCTTTACGTTCTTCCTGATTTTCGCCTACGACAGCGGTATGTTTAACAGTCGAGGTATTATGAACTGGTCGATTGTTTCTTCACAGTTTGTGATTATAGCGGTTGGTGCCTGCCTTTTAATGATCGCAGGGGAATTCGACCTGTCGGTCGGATCGATGATAGGCTTTGCCGGAATGATGATAGCAATTTTTTCTGTCAAACTTGGATGGCCGGTCTGGCTGGCTATCCTTTTAACCTTCGTAATGTGCATATCGGTAGGGGCGCTAAACGGTTTCATTGTCATACGTACTGGGCTTCCGAGCTTTATCGTGACGCTAGCTTTTCTTTTCATCCTGCGTGGCCTAACAATCTTTCTACCTCAGGTAATCGTTCGTAAGACAATAATTGGAGGGGTAAAAGATGTGGCTGAGGGTGACTGGCTAGCTGTTCTTTTTGATGGCAAGATTCTGACCGGCCTTTTTTCCTGGCTAGGAGAAGAAGGTCTAATTGCTACATTCGAGCGTGGAACGCGAGCCGGTCAGCCAGTAGTCAGTGGGATTCCAATGTTGATCGTCTGGGCAATTGTTCTAATGTTATTAGGTCATTTCCTACTGACCAGAACACAGTTCGGCAATTGGATATTTGCATCAGGTGGTGATGCAGAAGCAGCACGAAATTCTGGTGTCCCTGTCAACAAGGTTAAGATTCTAATGTTTATGTTTACCGCCTTCTGCGCCACAGTGTTCGCCACATGTCAGGTGATGGAATTTGGCTCAGCAGGCGCAGACCGTGGCTTATTGAAAGAATTCGAGGCCATCATCGCCGTTGTCATAGGGGGGGCGCTTCTGACCGGTGGTTACGGTTCGGTCATCGGGGCAGCATTAGGAGCCCTTATCTTTGGTGTTGTTCAACAGGGATTATTCTTCGCAAATGTTGAAAGCTCATTATTTCGTGTGTTCCTTGGGGTTATACTTCTCTTTGCCGTTATACTTAACACCTACATCCGCCGTATCATCACTGGTGAGAGATAAAATGAATCAAGATGCAAAACCCATCATCCAGATGAACAATATTGAGAAGCATTTCGGTTCTGTCATTGCCCTTTCCGGTGTTTCTATTGATGTATTCAGTGGTGAATGCCATTGCCTCTTAGGTGATAACGGGGCCGGAAAGTCAACATTCATTAAGACGATGTCAGGGGTATACAAGCCAACACATGGTGATATCCTGTTTGAAGGCCGACCAATGCATTTCGCCAATCCTCGTAAAGCAATTGAGGCTGGTATAGCAACAGTCCATCAGCATCTTGCAATGATTCCACTGATGTCAGTCAGCCGTAATTTTTTCATGGGCAATGAGCCAGTGAAAAAGGTTGGCCCACTAAGACTCTTCGATCATGATTATGCTAACCGCGTAACTATGGAAGAGATGAACAAAATGGGCATTAAACTGCGGAGTCCGGATCAGGCAGTAGGAACTTTGTCAGGAGGGGAACGCCAGACCGTGGCAATTGCCCGGGCAGTTTATTTCGGGGCCAAGTTACTGATATTGGACGAACCAACCTCAGCACTAGGTGTACGTCAGACTGCAAATGTGCTGATGACCATCGACAAAGTGCGTAAACAGGGCATTGCGGTAGTCTTCATCACACACAACGTACGTCATGCTTTTCCAGTTGGTGATCAATTCACCTTACTAAACCGAGGCCATAGCATGGGAACATTCCGTAAAAGTGAAATTGACCGGGATTCCTTGCAGACAATGATGGCTGGTGGTGAGGAAATTCGGAATCTTGAGGCGACAATCCAGGGGGGGAATAATTTCAAACAAGAGTAGCAATCATAATATAAATAATAAAAAATTATATTTAGTTAACAACTCAGTTTTAATTGTGCTGCTGGAACTGTGATCTAATTTTCTCATCTTGAATTTACTGGATAAATTAATTAAAAAGGATTTAAATCGATAACGAATCCCTTTGCAGCAATATTTGCTGCGCACAAGATGATTTTAGTATGATTTAGTGACTTTAACCTGGTAAATGAGCCTCAAGCACGTTAATTTTTCAACGATTTACCTGATGTATAGTGTATTTATCTTTTCAAGAATTTCTCATAATATTAATTGACCATTCAGCTACTATTTCAAATAACTAAAACCAGAGAAAGATAATGAGTACTATTCGTCTCACAATGGCCCAGGCTTTGTTACGTTTTCTGGATGCCCAATATGTGGAACTTGACGGTTCTGAACACAAGTTCGTCCATGGAGTGATGGGTATTTTTGGGCACGGTAATGTAACAGGACTTGGGGAAGCATTAGAATATGGAGATTCCAGTTTACGTTTTATCCAAGGAAACAATGAACAAGGTATAGTCCATGCTGCAACAGCGTTTGCTAAACAGAAAAACCGTTTGGGAATTTATGCTTGCACCAGCTCGATTGGTCCTGGAGCTACAAACATGATTACCGGAGCAGCTACCGCCACTGTAAACCGTATTCCAGTATTACTTTTGCCAGGGGACTCATTTTCATCACGTCAGCCAGACCCTGTGCTACAACAAATAGAAACTCCTTGGGACCACACGATCAATGCAAACAGTGCTTTCAAACCAGTCAGTCGTTATTGGGATCGTATCGAACGCCCGGAACAGTTAATGGTTGCGGCACTGAATGCCATGCGTGTGCTGACTGACCCTGTGGAAACTGGCGCAGCAACACTTTGTTTGCCTCAAGATACTCAGGCAGAAGCTTATGATTACCCGGATTATTTTTTGGCAAAGCGGATCTGGCATATAGATCGGCGACCGTTAAATTCAAGGTCACTTCGTGAAGCAACTTCACTTTTGAGCAAAGCGAAAAAACCACTCATCATAGCAGGAGGAGGTGTTCATTATTCACAAGCAACAGACACTCTCCGTGATTTTGCTGAAACCTTTGGTATTCCCGTGGGTGAAACACAAGCTGGTAAAAGTGCAATGAGTTGGAAAGACTCGATGAGCGTCGGCGCGATTGGTGTCACTGGGACTTCAGCAGCCAATTTACTAGCGAGTGATGCTGATGTGGTTCTCGTGGTCGGATCAAGGCTGCAAGATTTCACAACGGCTTCAAAACAGATATTTAGTCCAGAAGTAATATTATTACACCTCAATGTTAGTCAATACGATGGGCACAAAATGGATAGTGCAGCCTTACAGGCTGATGCAAAATCCGGGTTGGAATCGCTGAAAGAATCACTCCAAACAGGGGGTTATCAAACCAGCCTGGAATACCGCGAACGGATATCTCAATTGCAATCGGAATGGAATGTCGAGGTGGACCGGCTTTATCAATTAACTTCTGAAGAGGGCAATGTGCAAACTTTGATTGTAGGAGCACTCAACGAATTCATGGCTCCGGAAGATGTAGTTCTTTGTGCTGCAGGCAGTTTGCCAGGAGATTTGCATCGACTATGGCGCTCAGAGTTGCCCAAGAGTTACCACATGGAATACGGCTATTCCTGCATGGGCTATGAAGTTGCTGGAGGACTTGGTGCAAAGCTGGCGATGGATCAAGGCGAACTATACGTTATAGTCGGGGATGGAAGTTATTTGATGCTCCATTCGGAAATTCTTACTGCACTCAAAGAACATGTCAAAATCAATGTGGTCCTCTTGGATAATTCCGGTTATCAGTGCATAAAAAATCTACAAATGGCTCACGGCAGCGTGGGCTTTGGGAATGAGTTCCGTTACAGAGAGACAAATTCTGATCGGCTTACAGGTGAAATTACACCCGTTGATTTCAAAAAATATGCAGAAGCTTTAGGGGTTAAAGCTTTTTATGCGAACAACGTTAATGAGTTTAAAGAATTACTTCGAACAACTAGAAACGAAGACGTATCAACGTTGATTGAAGTAAAAGTACTTCCCGGCACAATGACAGATGGCTATCACACTTGGTGGCGTGTGGGTGTTCCGGAGGTTTCCAATTGTGAAACAACAACTGATTCAAATCTGAAAATGTCTGAAGAAATTCGCAAAGCTAGGGCATACTAAAGTTAATTTACAAAATTATTTCCAAAACTATTCAAGGTTTTTCATGTTTTCAAAAAACTCCATACAATTGTCTATCGCTCCCATAGCATGGACCAACGATGATCTGCCGGAACTCGGAGGACACATCACCTTTGAGCAGTGTATTGACGAAATGGCTGCTGCGGGATTTACCGGTAGTGAAATTGGGAATAAATATCCTAAAGACCCCATTGTACTAAAATCAGCTCTAGAAAATCGAGGTCTACAAATTTCATCCGCATGGTTGAGTACCTTTTTCAGTGAAGAAGGACGAACCGAAGACACAATCAATAATTTTGTAGAGCATATGAATTTTCTTAAAACATTGGGAGCAAAAGTTATAAATATTTGTGAATGTGGACACTGTATTCAAATGACATCAGGTTACGTGTTTGATCGTCCTAATTATTCTGATGAGCAATGGATGCAGGTCGCTGAAGGATTAAACCGTGTCGGTGAAATGGCCCGAAAAAATGATATGGTCATCGCCTATCACTATCACATGGGGACAATGGTTCAGGGTGCTGAAGAAACTGATAGAATCATGGAAATGACGGATCCCGATCTGGTTCATCTTCTTGTGGACACCGGACACTCCTACTACTCAGGAGGAGACCCATTGACCATGGTTCAAAAGTATGGTTCACGCATACGAAATGTGCATCTAAAAGATATTCGTCAACCTGTACTGGATGAGGTTAAAACAAATAAACTGAGCTTTCTGGAATCGGTTAAAGCTGGGGTTTTTACTGTTCCTGGCGACGGTTGCATCGACTATGATTCAATTTTTCAAGCTCTCGAAGACAATAATTATCAAGGTTGGTTTGTGGTAGAAGCAGAACAAGACCCAGACAAGGCTAATCCTTTGGAATATGCTAAAAAAGCCAGAACTTTTATTCGGGAACATACAGGAATATAAATGAGCAATAGATTTCACAACAACCCCCCACTACGTTATGGAATGATCGGTGGAGGAATAACAAGCCAAATTGGAGATAGTCATAGGGCCGCCTTGAGACGAGATAGCTATTTTCAACTTGTCGCCGGGGCCTTTGATATTGATAAAAAGCGTGGGCAACAATATGGCAAATCATTGGGCTTAAAGTCAGACCGAACATATGCAGACTATCTTCAGATGGCGAAGGCAGAAACGTCTCGTGTAGATAAGATTCAAGTCGTTGGAGTAATGACTCCCAACAGTACGCACTACCCCATAGCTAAAACATTTATTGAGTCTGGGGTTAACGTTATTCTGGAAAAACCGATTACGACAAACACAGACAATGCACTTGAATTGATAAGACTGGCTAAAGAGAACGATGTCCTTTGTGCATCCATGTACGGCTATAGCGGCTACCCAATGGTCAGGCAAGCAAGAGCCATGGTGGAGGCTGGAGAGCTAGGCGAGATCAGGGTAGTACAGGCAGAATTTGCGCATGGGAATTGTGCCACAGCTGTTGAACAACATAGTGAAGGCGCCGCTTGGCGAAACGATCCGAAAACGTCTGGAGAAACTTTCGTGTTGGGAGATGTTGGTGCTCATGCTTTGCATTTAGCTACATTCATCACCAGACAACAGGTTCTTGAAGTTGCCGCTGACCGGCAAAGCTTTGTTAAAGGGAGAATACTAGAAGACAACGCACATGTTTTACTCCGTTTTGAAAAAGGAGCAGCCGGTTATTTATGGGCCAGCGGTGTGGCCATAGGGCATCGGCATGGTTTGGCTATCCGGGTTTTTGGAAGTAAAGCCGGAATTGAATGGCATCAGGAGCGTCCAAATCAATTGTTATTTTCTCCATTGGGACAAACTTCGCGAATATTAGAATTAGATTCACCCGAACTCCACCCACCAGCAAAACGTTTGTTGCGTGTCGGGGCCGGACATCCGGAAGGCTATTTTGAAGCGTTCAGTAATATATATTCAGATTTTGCGGAAGTACTCCTAGCCAAGCTTTCAGGAGAAACACCGGATCAGCTAAGTTTGGATTTCCCCACTTTAGAAGATGGCGCTCACGGAGTAAAGTTTATTGAAGCTTGTGTAGAATCTGCTGACAACAATGGCTGTTGGGTTAACTCAAAATTAGATGATTCAACGACATAAACATATTGATCTAATTAACTGATGGAAAACCTACAGAGGTAAAAGCCAGTCGGGGTTTTGCGAAGCTCTTTAGACAACGCATGTCATACAGACACGAAAGCTGTGATTTTGATTTTTTACATGGTACCCCATTTGAGATACCGGAGACTGAAATTTTTTAATAGACTATGATGGAAAAAGTTCGTGTTGGAATAGTTGGCACAAGTTGGTGGGCTGATACAATGTATTTACCTTCTTTGGTCGGCACAAAAAAAGCAATTATAACATCCTGTTGCGGGCGTAACGAGGAACATGCCCAGAAGTTGGCAAAGCTCTGGAATATTCCGAAAGTGTATACCGATTGGAAGACCATGCTGAACGAAGAACCTCTGGATGCTCTTATTATTACCACTCCTAATGACACTCACTGCCCCATTACATTGGCTGCACTGGAAAAAGGACTGCATGTTCTCTGTGAAAAACCACTCGCTCTGGATTATACCGAGGCACGTTGCATGGTGGAAGCTGCAAAGGAGCACAAGGCTATAACAATGGTTCCGTTCACGTACTCTTTTCTACCCATGACCCAGACGATCAAAGGCTTGCTGAACGAAGGATATTTGGGGAAACCCTATCATCTAAATTTCCGTTATAACGCTAATTATGGTCGATCTCCAGAATACAGTTGGAGGTTCGATCAAGAACGTGCTGGTTCAGGTTCATTGGGCGATATAGGTTCCCATTTTATTTATTTAGCAGTTTGGTTTTTTGGAGCGGTAACACATGTTTCAGCCGAGTTGTGTACTTTTATAGAACGTCCAGACATAGACCCTTCAGGTCAGCCTTATTTACGGGCAGACGATTATAGTATAATAGTGCTAACATTCTCAAATGGCGCAAAGGGGGTAGTGCAAGCCACCACTGTCGCCCATGAACCAACTCCTTGGGGACAAACACACTACTTCGACCTACATGGCTCCAAAGGGACATTGCGTGGCTGGACCGATTGGGAAAATACCTACAAACTAATTGGAGCCAAAGCAGAAGAACAACAATTCCAGGAAATTGAGATTCCTGAATTAATGCAGGATGGACAGCAACAGGGAGATATTCAGAAAATGTACAAGGAAACCTTTCGCAAGCGAGGCCAAATGACGGGTGAATTTATCGAGGCAGTGGCATCCGGTAAAACCTGCAGGCCAACTTTTGAGGATGGAGCTGAAATTCAAAAGATTCTGGACGCGGCTTTCCTCAGTTCACAAGAAGGGCGTAAAGTAGAAATGAAGGAAATATGCTGAAACGATTTTTTCAAATCGATTTTTATGTAAAATGACTTTTGATCTGTATGCAGGTTGACTCTTTTGAGGTCTGGACTCAGCCGGGCTACGCCTGACGGGGAATGCGGCATAGCTAAGATTTATAAAAACAAAGATGTTCGTACTAACCACTTTAACAGTGAAGCAGGCAGAGAAAAATAGCAAAAAGGCTTGTAATGAGTAATAGCAAAATTATCGAACGGCTGAAGCGCAAACGGTTCTTCTCAATTGGTCGTGCCGGAATGGATTTCTATGCAGAGCCACCGGGAACTGAATTTGAACAAGCCAACAATTTCTCGGCTCATATTGGCGGATCGGCGGGCAACATTGCTGTCGCCTTAGCAAAATTGGACTGCGAGTTAGAACTCGTCACTTGTTTCTCTGACGATGCCGTCGGTCGCTTTACTGCAAACAAGCTACACGAGTTTGGAGTCGGCACATCCCACTGTAGGATTGTTGGCGGAGAAGCCCGTAACACGCTTGCTGTTATTGAAACCCGTTTAACGGATTGCCAGTCCGTAATATATCGGAATGGTGCTGCCGATTTTGAAATGAATTCAAACGATGTTAACATGCTCGATTACGAAGGGACTGGTGGGGTGATCGTTTCCGGTACAGCCCTTGCTAAAGAGCCCTCGCGTTCAGCTATTTTTTCAGCTATTGAACATGCCCGTCTCGCCAATACCCCCATCATCATTGACATGGATTACCGCCCCTATTCCTGGGCATCCCCTGAAGAAGCAAAAGAGGTTTATTCATCGGCTATTTCTCAGTGCGATATCGTCATTGGGAACGATGTAGAATTTGGCGTCGTAGCAGGAAATCACCTGGATGGGTTAAATTATGCCACACGACTCGTCACCAAAACTCCTGAAATAGTAATATACAAAAAAGGCGAATTTGGGTCAAAGACACTAACCAAAAACAAACAGTTTGATACGGGAGTATTTCCGGTGCAAGCAATAAAGCCAACAGGGGCCGGTGATTCATTTATGGGTGGTCTCATTGCAGGGCTTGCAAACTGTATGACCTTGGAAGAAGCGGTAATTCAAGGATCTGCTTGTGCGGCCTTGGTGGTCACCCGTGTTGCCTGCTCAACTGCGATGCCCTTTCAGACCGAACTATCCGAATTTCTAAAAATCAATTCTCTTTCTCAAATTTGAACTGGAGATTTTAATGCATATTGCACCTTTTGAAAATGACAACAAACCACTCATAGATGTCGAAGATTCAATCGTTCCCCTGAACTATTTCAACATTGTTAAGTTAGGAAGAGGGCAAGCTTTTTCCTATCAAACGCCTGGATACGAAACATGTGTTGCCCCCGCTACGGGTACTGTTGATGTCAGTATAGAAGGAGAGAACTATTCTGCTATAGGTCAGCGCACAGAAAATGTTTGGGACGGTGAGCCTGAGGGCGTCTACGTTCCTTCTGGTGCAAAGACTGAATTTGTTTGCACTTCTGAAGCAGCTGAAATTTTCGTGGCTGGTGCTAAATATGACAAAGTTATGGAGCCTTTCGCCGTCCGTGCCGATGACATTGATATGGTTCAGTATGGCTCTGACGATACAAAAACTCATCGCAAAATAAAACACATCCTAGGGACCAAGTATAATGATAAGGTTGGCAGGTTGCTCGTATCAGAGCTTTTCACAGTAGGAGCAGGCGGATGGTCAGGTTTTCCCTCGCACAAACATGATACAGAGCGATTACCTGATGAAACGCTCCACAACGAAGTCTACAACTTTCGTTTTAACCCTGATCACGGATTTGGAATGCAGCTTCTCCAGCCTGATGGTGATGCCGTCGGAGAAGCATTTCATCTTATTGATGGATCAACATTCGCCTTTAACGCTGGATACCACCCCTGTGTCGCAGCACCTGGATACGAAATGTACTATTTCACCATTTTGGGGGGCTTAAACCAGCGTTCTCTGATTCAGTCATTCCAGCCTGAGCACGCCTATCAGGTGGAAACCATCCCTGGTATCAAAGATATGATTGCTAAATTTAAATGACTGCTGTCTCTCTGAAAGAAGTTCTTAAACCCGCCATGGAAGAACACCGTGCCGTAGCAGGCCTTGTGGTTTTGGGCTGGGAAGACGCGCGGGCCTACGTCGAAGCTGCTGAAGAAACAGGCATACCAATTATTCTTCAAGCAGGACCAGGCTGCCGTGCCCATACACCTGTCCCAATATTGGGTAAAATATTCCGCCATCTTGCAGATCAGGCCAGTGTGCCCATCGTATGCCATATTGATCATGGGTATTCTGTCCAGGAATGTCTAGAAGGAATCGACAGTGGATTTACCTCCGTTATGTTTGACGGCTCTAAGTTGCCGATATCAGAAAATATCGACATCACAGCTCGAATAGTCGAAACGGCAAATGCTTCTGGTGTTTCTGTAGAAGGAGAAGTTGGCTTTGTCGGCTACGCCGAGGGGACCCCATCAGCAAACACGCTACCCGAGGAAGCCGCCCGTTTTAATAACGAGAGCGGCGCGACCGCTATGGCAATTTCTGTCGGCAATGTTCATTTGAAAACTGAAAAAACCTCAGGTATTAATTTTGATGCCTTAAAGGCAATTGAAGAGGTCACGACATTGCCCCTTGTTTTACACGGAGGCAGTGGGATTCCGGTGAATATTCGTAAGCGCCTGGCTAGAGAAAGTAGAGTGTCAAAATTTAATATTGGTACTGAACTGCGGATGGCATTTGGAAATTCATTACGTAAATCATTAACAGAAAATCCAAAGATTTTTGACCGCATAACACTGCTTTCGCCAACTGTAGACGCCGTAAAAAGTGCGACAATTGAAGTTATCTGCGCTTTAAATGGGAAAGCAGAATGATTTTGTTTGGATTCCTTGCGTGAGGTCGAGTCAGACAAGTTCATACCCTCAGTATTGCAACAATGCATCACGCAATTCTTGCCACCGCATCAGGTATCAATTCAACCGCTGCTGGTGCTTAGGGAAAGAATAGGGGGGGCTTTTATAATATAAAAATGACAAACTATAAAATTCCTTACTTTAAATAATTGTGCAACGCCATTTTTTCAATGTTGACGAAATAAATCTTTCTGAATTTGCTTCTGTTTGCTCTCAGACTGTTAGTTCTGAAGACTATAATTTTGCCTCGGATATCCAACAAAGGGTTGTAATTTATGAGGGAGAGCACATCCAAGCTTTGATCAGCACACAGCAAGCTTTTGACTTAAAATCGGAGTTACATCATTGCATCAAAGAAGGACCTGGAGTAGTAGTTGTTCGTCAAGCATTTCAGGATATAAAAGTAATTGATAGGGCTACTGAGCTATTCCAAGAAATCATTGACGAAGAAAAAACCTCTGACCAGCACCGGGGTGATCACTTTGCAAAAGTGGGAGAAAACGAGCGCATTTGGAATGCCTTACAAAAATTTTGTGAGCGAGACACTGAAGCCTTCATTGACTATTATAACAACCCTGTTCTTTGTTTTGTAAACGAAGCATGGCTGGGTCCGTTTTTTCAAATGACCTCACAAGTCAACATAGTAAAGCCTGGCGGACAGGCACAGAAACCACACCGCGATTATCATCTAGGTTTTCAGGAGAATTCACTCGTTTCCGAATATCCTTTATCAGCCCAAATTCTCTCACAGTTTCTTACTTTACAAGAGGCTGTGGCACACACCGACATGGACATTTCATCCGGATCAACTATGATGCTCCCTTTTTCTCATCAATATCCACTCGGCTATATGGCGTGGCGAGATTCGAAATTCATAGAGTATTTTCAAAAGCACGCAGTTCAATTAGCCTTGAAAAAAGGAGATGCGGTGTTCTTCAGTCCTGCTTTGTTCCACGCTGCTGGAACTAACTCCAAATCTAGCGACCGTATTGCCAACCTATTACAGGCCTCCAGTGCTTTCGGTAAGACTATGGAGTCTGTGGATCGTACCAAGATGACAAAGTTGATCTATCAAGTACTGCTTGATAGAAAAAAATACCATCAAATTAGTCCAACTGAAACAAAAGCCGTTTGGGCATCAGTTATTGATGGCTATGCTTTTCCGACCAACCTGGATTTAGATTCTCCCATGGAAGGTCTTGTTACAGAGAACTTATGGACTTTGATGGAACGTGCCTTGAATGAGGAGTGGCCGTGCGATCGTTTTAACAAGTGTCTCAATGACTCTGCAATACGGAGAATTCCCTGAATGAAAAAAATAATGAGGATTAAATGAAACCTGTAACTTTTGGAATTATTGGAGCAGGCCGCATAGGCAAACTACATGCAGACAATCTACTCAGACGCGTAGATGGAGCACGCTTAAAAGCAATCACAGATCCGTTTCTGGATGAAGACTGGGCTGCTTCACGGAATATACCACTGACCGGGAAAGATCACCGGATATTGCTCGACGATCCGGAAATTGACGCAATCCTGATCGGCTCACCATCTGCTGAACATGCACCGCAAATGATAGAATGCGCCGAAGCAGGAAAGCATGTTTTTTGCGAAAAACCGATCGCGCTTGATCCTGAGATAATTAGGAATGCCTTGGCAGAAGTTGACAAATCCGGTGTCAAACTTCAGGTTGGTTTCAACCGGCGTTTTGATCCAAATTTTTCTTCAGTACAGCATCAGGTTGCTTCCGGAGCTTTGGGAGCTCCGCACATCATCCGGATTACTTCACGCGATCCCGCTCCACCGCCGGCCGAGTATGTAGCAGGTTCCGGAGGAATGTTTCTGGACATGACGATTCACGACTTCGACATGGCCCGTTTTCTCAGCAGTAGTGAAGTAACCGAAGTTCATGCTTACGGTGCGGTTTTGGTGGATCCGGAAATCGGTAAAGCGGGCGATATTGACACGGCTGTCATTTCACTGAAATTCGCCAACGGTGCGCTCGGCATTATCGAAAACAGCCGAAAAGCAGTCTATGGGTATGATCAGCGTGTTGAAGTGTTCGGTGCAAAAGGGGTTGCAATGGCGGATAATAATACTCCAACTTCAATGATCGTTCTCAACGAATCCGGAACTATCAGGGACAAACCGCTCTACTTTTTTCTGGAACGCTACAAAACCGCATTTGTGTCAGAAATGCAAGCTTTTGTAGATGCGATTCGTGAAGATAAGCCAACCCTGGTTTCAGGAAAGGACGGACTTGTTCCGGTCTTGATCGCGATGGCTGCAAAGGAATCTCTCAAAACAGGTAAACCTGTTCAGGTAGTTTCTGTTTAGTATTCTAACTGCTTTCCCAACTCCACAATCAGGGAATGTAATTCTTTTAATTTCATCTGAATTTGATAAAAAAACTGAAATCGCAAATGCAATTGCACAACGTTACCAATCTGTAATCAATATTTGGAACAACATTTAAAAAAAATATGACTTCTCTACTTTCCATCGCGCAGCCACCAAATTCAGAGGGGCGCATCCAAAACATAACTCCGGAATCCGCAGATTGGAAATATGTCGGTTTCGATTTTTTTAAACTCAAAGCCGGACAAATCTTAAAAAAAGAAACCGGCGGCTGCGAAGTTTGTCTGGTGTTGGTTTCCGGAAAAGCGAGCGTAAAAACTCTTCATGAATCGTGGGACAATTTGGGAGAGCGTATGAGCATTTTTTCTGAAAATTCAGGAACGGATGGCAAACCGCCTTACGCTGTTTATATTCCGAACGATGATCAATTTTCTGTAGCAGCAGAAACGGAATTGGAACTGGCTGTGTGTTCCGCCCCAGGAAAAGGCAGTTTTCCGGCACGTTTAATTACACCGGGAAACATGACATATGAAAAACGAGGACATGGAACGAACACCCGTCACATCTGTAATATTCTGCCAGAGACTGCAGAAGCAGACAGCTTGCTCGTGGTGGAAGTGATAACACCGAACGGCAATTGGTCGAGTTACCCGCCGCACAAACATGATTCCGATAATATACCGGAGGAATCATATTTGGAGGAAACATATTACCACCGGATCAATCCGCCGCAGGGATTTGCGTTCCAACGTGTTTACACTGATGATGGAAGTCTGGACGAAACAATGGCGGTTCATAATCATGATGTGGTGATGGTACCTCGGGGATATCATCCGGTCGGGGCTCCGCATGGATATGATCTGTATTATCTGAATGTGATGGCCGGACCAAAACGTATCTGGAGATTTCATAACGATCCACGGCATGAATGGATTGTCAAGAAAACAGAGTAATGCAAATACAATTTTGGGGTAACTGTTAAAAAAAAGGATTTATGAAGAAAATCTCAACCTTAATTGAAGTCAAAGTTTTGCCGTGTACTATGAGTAAGGGTTTCCACATGTAGTGGCGCGTAGGTGTATCTGAAATTTTAAACAGCTAATTCACACTGGCTTCCCACTCCGGGACAGACACCTAGATCCAAAAAGACAAGACATATTGAAAATATTCTTTCAACTAAAGCACTTGGAAATTAGAGAGTAAATATAACCCATGTAAAGGGTTTATTTGAATTTTTTAGGTGGTATATTTTTGAAGAATTTGAATTATTTTTTACTCTTATTATTTATTTGCAATAAAATATTTAATTTGTTGACAGAACCTGCCGGAAGTGTAGAATATTGCATTTAATGGATTTCTTAATGGTGAGAATTCCTTTTTTGTATAACCATTTCTTAAGGAGTTGGTATGAGAATAGTTAAAATGACAATGGTGTCATTAATCTTATTAATGATTGCATTACCGTTATACGCAGGGGGACGGCTTACTTACTATTGTAGCACCGATATACCGTGGTGTGAGCTCATGAAAAAAGAGTTTGAGAAGCGTACAGGCATAAAAGTAAGCATGACCAGGGCAAGTTCAGGGGAAACCCTTACAAAAATTCGGGCAGAGAAGTCTAATCCCAAGGGAGATGTCTGGTGGGGTGGCACTGGTGACCCACACCTGCAGGCGGCAGAGGAAGGTTTAACACAAGCATACAACTCCCCTAAATTGGGTGAATTGCACGACTGGGCCAAGACTCCGCACCAAGCCACAGGCGGCAAAACCGTTGGCATTTATTTGGGTGCTTTGGGTTTTGGATACAATCGCGAACTACTCGCTAAAAAAGGTATGCCGGTGCCCAAGTGCTGGAACGATTTGCTGCACTCGGCCTACAAAGACGAAATCATGATGGCATACCCTAGCACTTCCGGTACGGCCTATACAACTCTGGCTTCAATGGTACAACTATTTGGAGAGGATGGCGGTTTCAACTACATGAAGGGGTTGCACCGTAACATCAGCCAGTACACCAAGTCTGGATCTGCGGGGATCAAAGCTGCTGCTCGTGGAGAGATAACAGTCGGCGTTGTTTTTGTACATGGCGCAGTGAAGCAGGCCGTGAAAGGTTTCCCTATCGAGGCAGTTTCACCGTGTGAGGGGACGGGTTATGAAATAGGCTCTGCGAGCATCATCAAAGGTGCCCGCAATCTGGAAAACGCCAAGAAGTTTATTGATTTCGCTCTTACTGCTGACGTGCAAAGCAGGTCGGCAGAGGTGAAGTCATATCAGGTGCCTTCCAATAAGAATGCCATAAGTGCTCCGGAGGCTCCGGATGTCAGCAGCATCAAGCTTATTGACTACAATCATTCTTTGTATGGTTCTAAAGCTGAGCGAACACGTTTGCTGAAGAAGTGGGACACTGACGTCAAAGTGTTACCTAGGTGAATTCACCAGCACTCTCTCCGGAAAACTCTTCTGGTTCTCCGGAGAAACTCATCCAAAGCAATTACTCTTTAAAGCTCTGGCTCATAATTGCCTGGACAGGATTTCTCATCCTTCCATGGTATGCAGCATACGATGGTTTCTGGAGTTTTATCTGGCTCACAGATGGTTATCCGACTTTCGATGAGTACTCTCCAGGCATCCTGCAAATTACAATGCACCAGCGTTGGTGGCTTTGGCCAGTAGCGTTGGCATTGCTGATTCCTCTCCCCGCCCTAATTTGGCCCAGGACAGATCCGCGTCACGTGGCTGCTTTATTATTAGGCGGAGGTTTTGGCTTCAGCTATATGCTTATTCAGGGTTTTGTCCTCGGTCTCCAAGGCTGGGGTTGGGTTTTCCTCGGAGATCTTTTCGGATCTACTACACTGACACAATTTGGAATGGGTTATGGGGCCTTACTCGTTGCCAGCGGTTTCCTTTTCCTGTTCACACAGGGCTTAGCAGCAAGAGGGGCGATCAAAGGTGATGTCTTTGTCTCCGGATCCATTGGCCTTACCGTTACAATGGTCACTGCCTTTGTCTTCTTCCCAGTCGGACGGATACTCATTAATGCCTTACAAGATGACGAAGGCAACTATGTTTTTTCCCTATTTCTCGAGAAAATCACTTCTCATAATATCTGGGGAGTAGCCTGCCTTAGTAGTGAGCTCAGTTGCGGGGTCGCATGGAATTCTCTATGGATGGGAGTCTTGGTTGGCACAGCTACCACTGTATTGGGATTAGCCTTCGCACTTTTAGTGACTCGCACTGGTATTCAGGCCAAGGGCTTCGTGCGAACAGCTTCGCTGCTTCCCATCATCACCCCACCATTTGTAATAGGACTTGCGCTCATCCTTTTGTTTGGTCGTGCCGGTGCGGTGAACGCCTTTTTGGAGTGGGCTTTTGGAATCCCCCCCAGCCGCTGGCTTTATGGACTCACGGGAATTCTTATCGCACAGATTTTGGCCTTCACGCCGATTGCCTTTCTCGTCCTCGTCGGAGTTGTGGAAGGAGTCAGTCCTTCAATGGAAGAGGCAGCTCAAACTCTACGGGCCTCACCGTGGCAAACCTTCTGGAGCGTTTCTTTTCCGCTGATGCGACCCGGAATCGCCAACGCGTTTCTGCTCGGCTTTATTGAAAGTTTGGCAGACTTCGGCAACCCGCTTGTCCTGGGTGGACAATATGAGGTACTTTCGACACAAATTTTCTTTGCTATTGTCGGAGCGCAGGGAGATCCAGGCATGGCGGCAGTGCTGGCGATTGTGCTACTGCTTTTCACACTTTCGGCGTTCTACGCCCAGCGGCGCTGGCTCGGCAAAAAATCCTATGCAACGGTCACCGGAAAAGGCGATGCCGGAGTGCATGTACGCCTTCCCAGGCGAGTAGCGTGGGGGGCATACCTTACAGCCCTGCCTTTTATTGTCATGAGCTTGATCGTGTACGGAATGATCCTCTTTGGGGGTTTTGTGGAAACCTGGGGCTACAAGCACAACTTCACTCTTAAACACTACATTGCAGAGTTCTCCCTTTATTGGTCAGAGGAATATGGCCTCATCTGGGAAGGCGCAGCATGGAATTCGTTCTGGACAACACTGCAAATCTCGGCAATCTCTGCTCCACTCACAGCTGGCTTAGGCTTGTTGATCGCATATATCCTGGTCCGGCAGCGATTTTGGGGAAAAGACATCTTTGAGTTCCTGACCATGCTAAGTTTCGCCGTTCCCGGAACCGTGATCGGCGTTGGCTACATCCTCGCTTTCAACGTACCACCAATCGAGATTACCGGAACCGGAGTGATTCTAGTAGTTTGTTTTATCTTCCGTAACATGCCAACAGGTATTCGCGCTGGAATTGCTGCGATGAGCCAGTTGGATCCCAGCCTTGACGAAGCCTCCCTGACTCTGGGAGCACGATCATTTACAACACTTCGGCGTATCCTTTTGCCCCTACTGCGACCAGCTTTGATAGCTGCTCTTGTCTTTGGTTTTGTGAGGGCTATGACAGCAATCAGTGCTGTCATCTTCCTTGTCAGTGCCGACTACGATATGGCGACTTCCTATATTCTCGGTAGGGTAGAGTTTGGAGATTACGGTTTGGCTATCGCTTATTCGTCTGTACTGATTATAGTGATGCTCTGCGTAATAGCATTGATCCAGTTCGCAGTAGGTAAACGGGAACTTGGCAGACGGGAAACAGAAGCTTTAACAATTTAAACTCAGAATAGATTACTATGGAAAAAGCCGTTGAATTTAAACATGTGACCAAAGCCTACGGCGACGTGCAGGCTGTCCGTGACCTAAATTTCACTATAGAGTACGGAAAACTCGTGACATTACTGGGTCCATCCGGGTGCGGAAAGACTACCACACTAAGGCTGATTGCCGGACTGGAGATGGTCACCGAGGGAAATGTCTTCATCGGAGACAAGGAGGTCACGCGGCTTTCAGCTTCTGATCGAGATGTAAGTATGGTTTTTCAATCATACGCTCTCTTTCCGCACATGACCGTGATGCAAAATGTTTCTTATGGCCTGACCATGAGCCGTATGTCAAAAGCAGAAGTGAGTGAAAAAGCGCATGAGGGGCTGAATTTGGTTGGACTGACTGGTTTCGGTGGACGCTTGCCGAGCGAACTCTCCGGAGGTCAGCAACAGCGGGTAGCAGTGGCACGTGCACTTGTTTTGGAACCAGAAGTTCTGCTCTTTGACGAACCACTTTCGAATCTGGATGCAAAACTGCGCCGACGCGTAAGGGAGGAAATCAGGGAATTACAGCAAAAACTAGGACTGACCACCGTTTACGTAACCCACGATCAGGAAGAAGCACTTGCTGTTTCAGACCGGATCATTGTCATGAATGAAGCTGTTATTGCACAGGAAGGTACTCCGCACCAACTATATGAAGAACCTGTAAATCTTTTTGTCTCAGATTTTATTGGAGATGCTAATCTGGTAAAAGCTGAAATTATCAGCATTGACGGAGATGATGCAGAAGTCAATATCGGTGGACTCCTGGTCAAACTAGCTCACCGGGGAATTCCCACAGGAGAAGTTGATGTGGCAATTCGCCCGCAGGCAATCCGTCTGAATCGGGCAGTCAATAAAGATGAAATATCCGCTACAATTCTTAAATCATCTTATTTGGGTGATCATATCGAATATACACTTGAAAGCACCCTCGGTGAATTATTTGTAATAGATAATCAAATGGAAAAACAATTTGAATCCGGTTCTGCGGTTTCCATTACTTTTCGCACGAGTGGACTTAGCATGATTCCTGAATCCTGATCATAGATTTCTTCAGGTTATTTCAAATGCTTAAAAAAATAAAAATACAAATCACTACTGCAGAATAAATCAAATATTTGCAAAAGATAAAACCCAATTGGTCAATGCCCCAATTACATTGACCAACGATGTTTTTCTGAAATTGGAAGCGCTTTGTCTGGAGTAAAATTTTTGGAGACTTGCGTGGAGTCTTCAGTAAATAACGGCGGCCGGCATAAGTTGCGTTACTTCAGACCGGTCGCCTAAAGTTTCAGGGCCGACTAAATTGCTGTTTGCGAATTTCAGGAAATTTCTTCCGTAACATTACTCCCGTCCAAGCTGTCACCGAAAATTTGCTGGAGACGATCTACACACTCATTCAAGGCAGTATGTTCGTCCATACCCTGCTGAATGAATTTCTGAATTAATGGATATTTAGAAATAGCGTAATCAATTTCCGGATTACTTCCCTGAACATACGCACCAATATTGATCAAATCTTCCGCTTCACGGTAAGTAGCTAAAGTACGGCGTAATATCTGGTTTAGTTCAAGGTGAGTCTCGCCAACTACGTTGACCATAACCCTACTGGTTGATGAGAGCAAATCCACTGCAGGGAAAGTCCCCTTTTCTGCAATACTGCGGCTGAGAAAAATATGTCCATCAACAATAGCGCGGATTGCATCTGCAATCGGATCGCTTGCGTCATCGCCTTCCACGAGAACGGTGTAAAAGCCGGTTATCGAACCCGGCCCCTCATGCGTACCAGCACGTTCCAGCAGACTTGGCAACAAGGCAAATACGGAAGGCGGATAACCTTTAGTTGTCGGAGGTTCTCCTGCTGCCAAACCAATTTCTCGCTGTGCCATTGCAAAACGTGTGAGAGAATCCATTGAGAGAAGAACATCCTTTCCCTGGTTACGGAAATGCTCCGCAATTGAGGTCGCCACAAAAGCTCCACGCATTCTCAGCAGAGGAGGTTGATCCGATGTCGCAACGACTACGACTGAGCGGCGCATACCTTCTTCTCCCAGATTGTCTTCTATAAATTCCCGCACCTCCTTACCGCGTTCTCCTACCAGAGAAATAACATTAATATCAGCGTCAGTATAACGTGCCATCATTCCGAGCAACACTGATTTTCCAACTCCGGAACCGGCCATTATTCCGATACGCTGTCCCCGGCCACAAGTCAGACTGGAGTTAATGGATCTTACTCCTACATCTAATGGATCTTTGATGCGATCACGATGAAGTGGATTTACGACTTCCGGAAATAAGGGGACATCGGTTGAAGTCATCAACTCACCAAAACCGTCCAGCGGTCTCATCAACGGATCGAAAACCCGTCCCAGCAGCCCTTCTCCTACGGGCACCATCGCTGGTCGGTCTTCCGGAACTACTCTGCATTTTGGACCGATTCCATGTGCATTGTGTAGCGGCATTACCAGCATTCGGTCCTTCCGGAATCCCACGACTTCCGCGCTCACAGATGTATTTGTCGCAGGATTAAATATTTTGCACATACCTCCTACGGAACAACCCGGATTTGTTGCCTCTACCATGTGTCCAATCACCTGCATAACACGGCCCTCCTTACGCAGTACCGGAAGGTTTTCAATACCGCTAATATACGTTTCAAGGTTTGAATAAACCGGCAATTTCACAGTTGATGAATCAGGTAACATGAAAATAAAAAGGCATAGCTAAATATAGTTTTGTGGGCTTTTAAAATGATAATTTAACACCTAGAAAAATCCGGATAACTTTTCTTTTTATTGATTGTGGCGGACTAATTTTTTCAGCAAACTTTTCACTCAGCGGATGCATCCGTATTTGTTTCCAGAATTTGATCTACAGCGCCCGAAGATGTATCCGCATTTTCAAGAGATTCCGTATCCTGATCCGGTTCCTCTAATTCGGAGCTTGCTGTTTCAATATCTGCTGATAAGAGCTGTGGATTTTCAGATTCTGCTGATGCTGTTTCCGGAAGAAGTTCCCCATTGGCTGCCTGATTGTCAAAATCCACCGTTTCAATGCTTTTATTCGCTGAGTTTGGTGGATCAATCTGTTCTGATGTTTCATCTTGACTTAAATCAAGAGTCTCAGTTTCAACAGCAGTATCTGGTGAGGGCAGTGTAGTGAAATCGTGAGCATCAATATCTACTTCTGATAAATGTGCATGCCGATTTTCCACCTGTTCAGTCAGAGTTTCTTCAAGCTTTTCGAACTGCCCTTCAATAGACCTGCTGATTATTTCTTCATCAGACTCCACATAAATAGAACCAGGTTTCATCTCCGGGTTCTGCCGAAGTACGAGGGTTTGTTCATCACTTAAATATCGCTCCAGATCACTTTTACTATTGACCAGAAATTCGTAGTCATCCGGATGCAAAAACAAATAGATCTTTCCCTGTACTTCTGTTTCGTGCAGAGCAACCTGAACTATGTTCTTGATAACTGAGTTATTCAGTTTTATTTCTTCGGCAACAACATTTTTAGCAATTTGTAGAGCTAATTTCACCAATTCTTCTTCTGCCTGAAAACGGACAACATTCCTCAACGAATTCAATTGCGCCAACACGGAACTTATCTGCATTACCAATGGTTCAGCCTCATCATAACGCTGCTGAATCCCCTGTTGAAGTCCACTTTCAAACCCTTCCTGATATGCAGTGCTTTTTATTCCTTCAACTTTTTCTTCAGTGGAAGAAAGCAGATTTTTCCTTTCCTTTTCTGCTTCCTGATTTTCTGCAATAGTTTGCTGATAGATACGTTCAGTATCACTCGCTTGTTCTTCAATTTTTGTGAGCAGTTGAGTTTTGTAAAGTTTCGCGCCTGATCTGATCGATTCCGCAAAATCCTCTGCATTTGTCAAAAGACTGTTTTCCTGAAAAAACTCTGCATTTTTGAAACCTTTTGAGAGTTGGATTTTTTCTGCATCCGTTTTTCCACTTTCAGCATCAGCGGAAACTTCTGCGACAAATTCAGAGGAACCTCCTTCCACGTCAAAAGTAAGCGGTTTGAAAGAGGCAAGTCGCTCTTCGATTTCCTGCTCTGCGCTGTTTGCTCCTTCTGCAGCACTTTCGTTTCCAGCAGATGAATCCACAGTTTCTGCAGACTCTGTTTCAACAACCGTGAAATCAGTCAGTGAAAACGGTTTGAACTCACTCTCATCCAACATGCTTAAAAAATTAATTGATGATTATTATGTTAAAAGGAGCTAGATTTCAGGATTTGACACAAAACGGGAAATTGCCGAGTGAATTGTTGCTTGCATCCTGAATCCTGAATCAGCATTATGAACGATCCCGCAACCAGGTGTGTATGAGAGCGGATGTCTTGAGAGGATCCTGCTTGGCAATTTCTAAGATCTTATCTCTAGGCGGAATTCCGGACTCACGTTCGGTTGGAATTTCCAGCTCCTCTCCTTCAAGTTCTCCTATTGTTGCAGGCATTCCCATGAGAAGATCAAGGTCAGCAGGTTTGGAACTCAGCCGCTGAACCATCGGTCGGATGACCAACATGATGAGTGCCAGAATTGCCAGACCAAGTGCGACATAACGCACAACATCCAAAATAAATTTGTTGCGGACTCTCGTCGCTTCAATTTCAGAAGCTTTATCTTCTTCAACCGCTGCTTCAAATGGCATATTACCCACAAATACTCTGTCACCGCGTGACTCATTATAGCCCATTGCCGCTTTTACCAAACCAACGATTGTTTCCTTTTCACCTTCAGTCCATGGAGTGTTCGTCCTTCCTAAAGAGTTTCCACTGTCATCAAGAATTTGTGAGCGTCTGTTATCTAAAAGTACAGATACGCTGAGGCTAACCACTTCTCCAACTGCTGACTCCAGAACTATTTCGCGACGGCTGCTTTCAAAATTACGAGTAGAGTTTTTCTTGCTGAATTCTGAAACGGTTGCTGCTTCACGGCCGGTTGCTTCCGGAAGATTGGTCGTAACTCCGGCAGGGCCAACAGGAATTGATCGTGTTCCGGTCGACGCCTCATCGACAATCTGCTCACTGACAACACTGGTTTGATCCGGATCCACTAACTCCTCTTTGATAGTCCTCCGGTCAAAACGCAGGGAAGCAGAAACATTAACTCTCACACGGTCTTTCCCAACAACCTCCTCTATTTGCCGGACTACTTTTACTTCAAGTTCTTTTTCAAAACGGCTTTTATATGAATAATTATCATTCATCTTTCCGCCGGCAGAATTATCCGAAAAACCTCGGCTCAGCAAGGTTCCGCTTTGATCAGTTATTTTAACATTCCTCGGAGAGAGACCTTCAACCGCACTCGCAACCAGGTGAACTATAGTTTCGATCTGTTTCCGCCCGGCTCCGCTGCTGGTAAGATTGAGCGCAATTGCTGCCGTTGGTTCCTCCTCATTATCTGAAAAAAGTGTTTTTTGTGGAATTGCCAAAGATACTTTTGCTGACTTTACAACATTAATAGTGGAAATCAGTCGGGCAAGTTCACCTTCCTGAGCTACGCGGAATTTAACACCCTGCTGAAATTCTGTTTCACCCAGACTTGGAGTTGAAAACAGATCAAGAAAACCAACTCCACTGCCCGGCAATACTTTTTCTTTAGCTAATGTTAGGCGGGCCTGATCTACTCTGTGCGGTTCAACCATAATGGACCTGCCTCCCGGAGCAAGCATATAAGGAATCTGATTTTCCTTTAGTTTTTCAACTATAACGGCAGCATCCCCAGGTTCTACGTTAGAATACAAAGGAGCCCAGGAAGATCTGTTTGCCACAAAAATCATGCTCACCATACCAATTAGTATTATGCCAAGGGCCACCAGGATCGTGATCCTCTTCGTGAGACTCAGGGCTCCAAAAAAATCCTGGAACTGAAAACGTACATCTGAAAGAACACCGGCTTGCTCTGCCATAGTTTTCCTATTAAAGTGTGTTTATATATATGGAGAAAATATCGCCTGATTTTCAAGTGCCTGTTTCAGGTCTGGAAAATTCAAGCTGGAATTTAGAATCAATCTCACCTGCAATTACAATTCCAAATAATGTGGAAGAACTATTTTGTTTTTTGGATATTTAAAAAAGAGATTTTTTAATAGGTGATCATTTGTGAAGCATGATTATCATTCGATTTTACAGACTCAGGATATCTTAAAAGACGTCTGGTAAGAGTACGGAAACGCCAACTATGAAGCACTGCAGCAATGCTCAAGCCAACAATCAGACCAACCCACATTCCCACAGGGCCAAACTTAAAATACACACCGACCAAATAAGCTGTTGGCAAGCCTATAAACCAGTATGCGACTACGTTTGTTACAAATGGAACACGGGTATCTTTAAGTCCGCGCAGTGCTCCCAGTGCGCCTACCTGCATTCCGTCGGATAGCTGAAAAACTGCGGCCATATAGAGTAATTGAACAGCCAGTGAGCGAACATCCTGATCATCTGAATACAACGCTACAATCATTTCCGGAAAGTTAACAAACACAGCCGCAGTTACTGCCGTTATTAAAATACAAAGTATAATGCCGGCATAACCTGTATAACGTGTAGCCATGTAATCACCTCTGCCTTTAGCTTGGCCAACCCGAATAGAAATGGCAAATGAAAGTCCCATCGGCAGCATGAAAGTTACTGCAGCAATATTGATTGCGACTTGATGTCCAGCAATTGCCGTCACCCCAAATGTTCCCATCAACAATGATACCATTGCGAAGAGACCTACTTCAGCTGCTATTCCAAAACCATTAGGGATACCAATTCTCAAAATTTCGTGCAGATAGAGCCAGGAAGGTCTGGTGAAAGCAATAAATTTCCGGTAGCTTTCAAACATTGATGCTTTCATGCAAAAGACCAGCATCGCACAAAACATGACCCAGTGAACCATACTCGTAGTCCACCCTGCGCCAACCGCACCCAAAGCTGGAAAACCAAAGTGCCCAAATATCAAAGCATAGTTCGATACAATATTTACTCCGAGGCCAAGCAGTGTAAAATACATGGCTGGACGAGTAATGGACAAACCTTCACTAAACATCCGCAAGACAACAAATGCATAGACAGCCGGCATACCCCAGCACAATGCCTTCAAATAATCTGAAGCAACCCTGATCACCTCCTGCTCATAACCCATCTTGTTCAACACTGGTTCAAGATTGGCTATAATAAGGATACTTATAAATGCTAATGCAAGACTTAGCCACAGGCCCTGTATCACATTTCTGACTATCTCCTGTCGATTTCCCGCCCCAAAAAGCTGTGCGATAATCGAACCGAGCGAAATCAATATTCCCAACATCAGCAAAAACACCGGATGATATAGCGCTGTCGCAATTGCAAGACCAGCCAAATCATGCGAACTAACGTGTCCAGCCATTATTGTGTCCACAAACTGCATCAGAGTCTGTAACAAATGTGCAATAATTACAGGCAAACCTAATTTTAATGTTAATGAAGATTCATGTGAAAATCTTTTTAAACGTGAATATATTTTGTATTGCTTCATAAAATATAGTTACTTTTGAAAATAAGTGTCTAAAAAATTACTTAACTGTACCTGCAGTTTTATGCTAACATGTACAGTCTTACATGGTTATTGATAAATTAAATTGTTATTTTTTTGAGGTATACCCACTTCGCTGCAACTGAAACAGGCTGACCTCAATCTCTGTTTTAAGTCTATTATTTTATGAAAAGAGAAAATATCCTTATTATCCTCAGTATGCTGGTGCTGGCATTTTTTTTAGCAAAAATGTTCGACGGCGGAAGTATGTCAAGCGGTTCTCAGCGCACACAGGAACTGATTTACAGTGACTTCAAGGCTCTCGTTGCATCAGGTGAAGTTGTCAATGCTCAGATTGTCGGAGATTCCTTAATAGAGGGCTTCACTCAGGACGGACTGGGCTACCGCACCTATATCCCCGCAGAAGACCCCAGCGTGATTGACTACCTTCGACTGTATCAAATTCCGATCAATTATGTGCCTGAAAAAAGTCTTCCATGGTATTTAAGCATTTTGATAAATTGGGGGCCATTCCTCTTAATTTTTGGAATATGGATGGTACTGATGCGCCGAATGCAGGGCGGAGGTGCCGGAGGAGGAGGATTGTTTTCCATCGGGCGCAGCCGCGCTAAAAAAATGGAACCTAATGAAATGAAGGTGACCTTTGCTGATGTTGCTGGTGTTGAAGAAGCAAAAGACGATTTGAGAGAAACTGTTGAGTTTCTCAGAGATCCGGCAAAATTCCGCAAACTTGGAGGAAGAATCCCCAAAGGCATGTTAATGTCCGGATCACCTGGTACTGGAAAAACTTTGCTCGCAAAGGCAGTTGCCGGAGAAGCGGAGGTTCCTTTTTTTAGTATGAGCGGTTCCGATTTTGTGGAAATGTTTGTCGGTGTTGGTGCCAGCAGGGTTCGTGATATGTTTGAACAGGGTCGGCAAAACGCGCCGTGCATCATCTTCATCGATGAAATAGATGCCGTCGGAGGTAGCCGTGGTACAGGAATGGGCGGTGGGAATGATGAACGCGAGCAGACACTAAACCAGCTTTTGGTGGAAATGGACGGCTTTGACGGAATGGAAGGAATCATCGTGATCGCCGCGACAAACCGTCCGGATGTTCTTGATCCTGCACTTCTACGTCCCGGACGTTTTGACCGGCAGGTGAGTATACCTCTACCTGACGTAAAAGGTCGGGAGGAAATTTTACAAATCCACGCCAAAAAAGTGCAGATGGCTGATGGTGTTGACATGAACATTATCGCACGCGGAACTCCGGGGTTTTCAGGTGCAGATTTGAAAAACCTGATCAATGAAGCTGCTCTCGGCGGTGCACGTAACAACAAAACCGAACTTAAATTAGCAGATTTTGAATGGGCACGTGATAAAGTGATGATGGGTACAGAACGCCGCTCGATGGTCATGTCGGAAAAAGAAAAAAGAAATACTGCATACCACGAAGCAGGACATGCATTGGTTTCCGCGCTGCTACCTAAAACTGATCCAATTCATAAAGTAACAATCGTACCCCGCGGAAGGGCTCTTGGTCTTACTGCATTTTTGCCTAAAAATGACAATCATTCTTACGATATTGATTTCCTGAATAACCGTATTACAATTGCCATGGGCGGACGTGCAGCAGAGGAGATAATTTTTGAAGAGGTAACAACCGGTGCAAGCAATGACATTCAACAGGCCACCGATACGATCAGAAACATGATTTGCAGCTGGGGTATGAGCAAATCGTTTGGACCAATCGTTTTAGGCAGCGATAATCAGCAGAACGTTTTGGGGCGTAACATTGGCAAAGGCCGTGAGTTTAGTGAAAATACTGCTGCAGAAATTGATAAGGAAATGCGTAAAACAATCAAATTTCATGATGCAAAAGCCAAGAAACTTCTTCGTGATAATATCGATGTTTTACACAAAATCGTTGATGTTTTGATGAAGGAAGAGACCGTCGAAGGTTCATATATTTTGGAGTTACTCGGACAAAACAAGTCTAAAGTTGAACCTGTCGGAGGCTGATGTCACTTCCGGGATTTGGACGTCCACCGGCATATTATTTTATGTGGATTTTACCCCGCAATCTTTTTAGCAGACTTTGCGGGTTTGTGGCTGACATTCGAATGCCACGTTTTTTGCTGACTCCATTTATAAGAATATTTTCAAGACTCTATGGTGTTGAACTGACAGAAGCGTCTCAGCAGGTTTCAGAGTTCCGGACATTCAACGAATTTTTCACCCGGCAGTTGCTTCCGGACTCGCGTCCGCTGGATCCAGATCCTGATGCAGTACTAAGTCCTGTAGATGGATTTATCGGTGAATACGGCCGCATTAATGATGGGCGTCTGATTCAGGCAAAAGGGCTGGATTACCGATTAGCAGATTTGCTGCTGGATTCTAAACGTGACAATTTGTATGACAGCGGAGAATTCATTACCATTTACTTAGCTCCACAGAACTACCACCGTATTCACAGCATGGTAGATGGGGAGGTTCGTGAGTTCTCATACATTCCGGGAGATTTGTGGACAGTCAGTCCATTGGGCGTGCATCATGTGCCGAATCTCTTTGCCCGGAATGAACGTTTGACCACTTATATACAAACTAATAAAGGTGAATGCGCGCTCATAAAAGTTGGCGCAACTGTTGTCGGACGAATTCGGGTCAGTTACGATGATCAAATTTCAAACCGTCTGGGTGCGCTGGCTAAACACCATGACTTGAAGACTCCTTATAGGCTGGAGCGTGGTGAAGAAGTCGCAATGTTTGAACTGGGATCAACTGTCATTTGCCTGTTCCCTCCAGGACAAGTTGAGCTGAATGAGTTGGAATTAGGGCAAAAAATTCGCCTGGGTAACTCTATTGGGCGGTTTAAACCGAACTCAAGCGAGTGAGAAGTATGCTTTGGCTAAAAGCATTTTGGTTTCTTAAATCTTTAGCAAATAATTATTAAAACTGGGAAAAGGAAAATGGGTAGTTTATCTGGTAAAAAAGGTGTTATTCTTGGAGTTGGCAATCAACGCAGCATTGCCTGGGCGGTTGCAGAACATTTTCATGAACAAGGTGCAGAGCTTGCGTTGACTTATCTCTCTGATCCTAAAGGACGTTTTGAGGCAAATGTCAGAAAGCTTGGTGATAAAGTAAATGCATCGCTGATTCAGGAATGTGATGTATCAAATGATGATTCGATTCAGTCTTTAATCGGAGCATTAAATGATCATTGGGGAGAGCTGGATTTTTTAATTCATAGTTTAGCTTTTGCAGACCAGAAGGATTTAAAGGTAGATTTCTCCTGCACCAGCCGCAGCGGTTATGCAAAAGCGCATGAAATCAGCGCATTTTCCCTGTTACCGCTGGCAGAAGGTGTTATCCCCATGATGAAAAAACGCGGTGGCGGCAGTATCCTCAGCATGAGTTTCATCGGCTCCATGCTGGCAGTTCCGCATTATCATGTGATGGGTCCGGCAAAAGCCTCTCTGGAAGCATCTTCACGCTATCTGGCGAAAGAAGTCGGTCCGGATAATATACGGGTTAATGTAATTTCTCCGGGTGCAATCAGAACCTTGTCTTCAGCAGGCATTAAGGATTTTGCTGAGTTGATGAGAGTTGCCGGTGAGCACTCAGCAATGAAACGTACCGCTACTCAGGCTGAGGTAGCACAAACTGCTGTATTTTTAGCAAGCGAAGCTTCCTCAGGAATTACCGGACAAGTGATCTACGTCGACTGCGGATATTCAATTATGGCAAACTAAAGCGATCCTTAATGAACAGTTTATTTGATTGTCAAACCCTAATTAGAGGGAACAAGATATGAGCAAAGCGCTAAATGATTTTCGCTTGAAACTTGGTGGGAAGAAGTTTGTACCTATTCTCGTAGGCGGGATGGGAGTAGATATTTCTACAGCAGAACTTGCTCTGGAAGTAGCACGTTTAGGGGGTATCGGACACATTTCTGACGCAATGGTGCCCACAGTTTCTGACCGGAGATTCAAGACACATTTTGTGCAGGAAAAACAACGCAAATATAAATACAACGTCAACAGCGCAGATAAAACCGTGGTGCAGTTTGACCTGGAAAGACTGGCGGAGGCTCAACGACTCCATGTGGGACGTACCATGGACGCTAAAAAGGGTGACGGTGCGGTCTTTGTAAACTGCATGGAAAAACTTACCATGAACAATCCTCGTGACACTTTGCAAACACGTCTGCATGCAGCGATGGATGCGGGAGTTGAGGGAATAACATTGAGCGCTGGACTGCATTTAGGTTCGATGGAACTGATGAAGGATCATTCCAGATTCAGAGATGTTCTGCTTGGGATCATCGTTTCTTCGGCACGCGCTT
>Ga0208642_1000162_pt1 | contig 35397 bp, 36 predicted proteins | sample ETN02SmetaG_4_FD_185790 | JGI IMG/M metagenome (GOLD analysis project Ga0208642, IMG submission 185790) | Marine microbial and viral communities from oxygen minimum zone, Eastern Pacific Ocean - ETNP2014F10-02SV251 (SPAdes) (version 2) | ecosystem: Environmental > Aquatic > Marine > Oceanic ...
TTTTTTATCTAAAAAATAAAACTTAAATAACTATTGATATTAACAGTTAATGGTCGGGGCGGCAGGATTTGAACCTGCGACCCTCTGGTCCCAAACCAGATGCGCTACCAGGCTGCGCTACGCCCCGAATGGCATACTAATACATTAGATATTGCAAATTTCAAAGCATAAACAATATCAAAAATACAAGAAATTATAAAGAATCTGCTATATAAGAAGATATGGTTATAGATTGCCCAGATTGTAATAAAAAATTTGATATTGATGAAAATTTAATACCCGCTAATGGAAGACTGCTCCAATGCGGAAGTTGTAATTATAAATGGTTTTTTGAATTAAAAATTAATAAAGATATAAAATCTCCTAAAAACATATTACCTGAAGATACCGAAACTATTATTCAAGAAGCCGAAACTAGTTTGGAAAAAAAAATAGATAAAGATATTCCAGAAAAAATTAATAAAAAAAAAGTAAGAAATAATGTTAATTATTTGAATGTTTTTTTTGTTATGCTTTTGTCAACTGTTGCACTCATACTTATTTTAGATACATTTGAAGCACAAATATCACTAATATTTCCTGATATAAATTTATTATTAGATAATTTATACCAATCAATTATAGATATAAAACTTTTCACACTAGATTTAATAAAATAGAAAATGTTAAAATATTTGGCATCACCTTTTAAGTGGTTTTTTAAGTTAGAAGCTTCTAGTGGATTAATCTTGTTAGTGAGTGCAATTTTTGCACTTATTATAAGTAATTCTTCTATATCATCATTATATTTTGAAACATTAGACAAGTATATTTTTATTGGACTGAATAATTTCGGTCTTAAATTATCAATTTTACATTGGATAAATGATGTCCTTATGGCAATATTTTTTTTCTTTGTTACACTTGAAATTAAAAGAGAGTTTATTCAAGGTGAACTATCAAGTATTAAACAAGCAATTCTTCCAATAATTGCCGCTGTTGGTGGAATGTTGTTTCCGGCATTAATATATGTATATGTGAATTTTGGAAATGTTGAAACTTTAAATGGATGGGCTATACCTTCGGCTACTGATATTGCATTTTCATTGGGTGTATTGTCTCTATTAGGTTCTAGAGTTCCAATATCTTTAAAAGTTTTCTTAACAGCTTTAGCAATAATTGATGATCTCGGAGCAATAGTTATTATTGCTTTTTTTTACTCTGGTGATTTAAGTGTATTCAATTTAAGTTTAATGCTCATATCATTTGTAGGATTATTGACTCTAAATAAATTTGGGGTAAAAATATTTATACCTTATTTGATAATTGGTATTTTGCTTTGGCATTTTACTCATGAGTCTGGAATTCATGCAACTATTTCTGGAGTTTTACTAGCATGCACTATTCCTCACCGAAAAAAAGAAAAAGATTTTTCATTATTAATAAAACTTGAGCATGCCATAAGTCCCTATGTAGCGTTTGGTATAATGCCATTATTTGCATTTGCAAATGCAGGTGTTTCTCTTGATGGGATTTCGTTTTCATCTCTTCTTCTACCAGTTCCACTTGGTATACTATTAGGTCTTTTTATTGGTAAACAGCTAGGAGTATTTTTATTTTCTTACGTATCTATAAAATTAGGATTTGCACAAATGCCAAACAATTCTAATTGGATTGAATTATATGGAGTTGGAATTCTTACAGGAATTGGTTTCACCATGAGTTTATTTGTTGGAAATTTAGCCTTTATAGAAAATACTCAATATATTGATGGGGTAAAATTAGGAGTTTTATCTGGGTCACTTCTATCCACTTTATCTGGATATTTCTTGATATTAGCCACATCCAAAAAATGAAATAAATTGTTAAGAATTAGAAAAATTATTACAGAACAAAACTCATACCATCATAAGCTGGCAAAATATTTTTAGGTAGTATTTCTTTTAACTTTTTATAATCTAGATCAGAATGTAAATTAGTAAGAACAGTTTTTTGAGGTTTTAATATTTTTATCAATTCAAGAACATCTTCTAAACAATAATGAGAAGGATGCTTATTATATCTCAAACAATCGACGATAAAATAATTTAAATTTTTAAAATATTTTAAATCTTTAGTATAAATTTTACTAACATCACTAATGTAGGCACATTTATTATTAATAATAAAAGCACAACATTTAATATCTCCATGTTTTACTTTAACAGTTTTAATCTTAAGTTTTAATTCTTTATCAATAAAAACATTATTTTTTTTTAAAATATTTAATTCAAGTATGGCGGAATATGATGACATATTTTTGAAAAAATATTTAAAATTGTTAATCAAGTATTTTCCTGTTGTTCGATCGGCAAAAACTTGAATTTTTTTTTTATTTTTTAAATAAAAAATTCTTAGATCGTTAATACCATGAGTTTGGTCTGCATGAAAATGTGAATATAAAACTCTGTCAACATTTTTTATTTTATTTTTTAATAACTGAAATCTTAAATCTGGAGATGTATCGATTAGTGTATTTCCAAATTTAGAAGTAATTATAGCGCTACATCTAGTCCTATAATTTTTTTTATCATTTGGATTACAATTTCCAAAATTTCCATCTGCTCTAGGAACTCCCAATGAACTGCCGCATCCTAAAATAGTGAATTTTAACTGCATGGCTAATTTAAATTGAACAATGAATTGAAATTCACATTAGTAATTTCCTCAATTTTATTTAAGTCAATATCTTTTATTTTTGAAAGTTTTTCTAAAGTATGCTTAATAAAACTAGGCTCATTCTTTTTTCCCCTATATGGAACTGGAGATAGGTAAGGACTATCAGTTTCAATTAGTAATTTATTATTTGGTATAACTTTAAATGTATTTTGAAGATCAACACTATTATTAAACGTTATTATTCCGCTAGCTGAAAAATAACTATTTAATGTTAATAATTTATAAGCAAACTCTTTTGAACCAGTGTAACAATGCATAAGAATTTTTGGTTTGAAATTTTTATAAATACTTAGAGTTTCAAAAGTTTCTTTTTCTGCATTTCTAGAATGAACTATAATTGGAACATTTAATTCAATCGAAGCTTCTATGTGATATTTAAAACTGGATATTTGTTGTTCTTTAGAACTATGATTGTAATAGAAATCCAAACCACTTTCTCCTACAGCAATAATTTTTTCATTAGATCTAACGTTATTTATAATTTCTTTTTTTGTAGTTTTGTCAGCTGAGGTTTCATGTGGATGTATACCAAATGTTCCATAGATAATCGGATCAAATTGAACAATTTTTATAATTTTTTTAAAACTATCATTCGTAGTACAAATAGATAAAATTTTTTCCAAACCATTTTCTTTAGATCTAATGACAACATTCTTAAGATCACTAAACATTGGCTCATGATCTAAATGACAGTGTGAATCAATCATTTTTTTCTATTTTTTTAAACAAAATATCAATTTTCTTAATTTTATCATTTGATTTTAAACTTTCATGATATTTAATAGAATCAAATTTAAGATCATTTTGTTTTAAATTAAAAATTTCTAAAACTTTTAATGAAGTTTCAGGAATAATTGGATTTAACAAAATAGAAATTTTTCTAATAATCTCTAACGAAACATAAACTATAGTATTCAATCTTTTAATATCAGATTTTTTCTTCCATGGTTCCTGATCATTGAAATATTTATTTGCATCAAATAAACAATCAACAATAAAATTTGTATATAAATTTAATTCCTGTCTATCCATATGTGATCTTAAAAGTTTACCACTATCCCCTACTTTATTTAAAATTAACAAATCTTCTTTTTCAAATTTATTTTTTTCAGGTATTAAAAGGTTACAGTTTTTTTCATTAAATGAAATTACCCTTTGGCATAGGTTGCCATAGTTATTTGCTAAATCGCTATTTATGCAATTTTCTAGTTTGTCTTGAGAGATACTTCCATCATTTCCAAATGAAACTTCCTTAAGTAAGTAATATCTTAAAGGGTCTAGACCATATTTTTCAACAATTTCTAAAGGATCTAAAATGTTGCCTTTTGATTTAGACATTTTTTCTTCTCCAGACAATATCCATCCATGACCATAGACTCTTTTCGGTGGGGGTAAATCAGCAGCCAACAAAAAAGCTGGCCAATATACAGCATGAAACCTTAGTATGTCTTTTCCAATCATGTGAACATCTGCAGGCCAAAAATTTTTATATTTTTTATTTTTTGTATCAGGATAATTTAATGCACTAATATAATTTGTTAGGGCATCCAACCAAACATAAATTATATGATCATTATTGTTAGGTACTTTAATGCCCCAAGAGAAAGATTTTCTACTTATTGATAAATCTTTAAGACCGCTTTTTACAAAGCTTATAACTTCATTTCGCCTAGAATTGGGTAGAATAAAATTTGGGTTTTCATCATAAAATTTTAATAATTTTTTTTCCCATTTAGATAGTTTAAAAAAATAAGATTCTTCTTCAACCCATTCAACTTTAGAACCAGAGTTAACTGAAATATTGACACCATTATCTTCTTTAATTTCATCTTCATTGTAAAAAGCTTCATCAGAAACAGAATACCAACCTGAATATTTTGACAAATAAATCTCATTTTTTTCTTCTAAAATTTTCCATAAATTTTGAACAGATTTAACGTGTCTATCCTCTGTAGTTCTAATAAAATCAGTATTTGAGAGGTTAAGTGTATTAGATAAATTTCTAAAAGTTTTGCTTATTTCATCACAAAATTTTTTTGGGTCAATTCCCTTTTCTTCAGCTGCTCGCTGTATTTTTAATCCATGCTCATCTGTGCCAGTCAAAAATTCTACGTTATAACCATCCAATCTTTTAAATCTAGCTATTACATCTGAGACAATGCTTGAGTATGCATGTCCCATATGTGGTCTTGCTGATGGATAATATATTGGAGTGGTTATATAAAAATACTTACCCATTTAATAATTTTCCATTTAATTCAATTAAAATATTTTCAATATCTAAATTATATACATTGCACTCGTAAATTCTTGATAAAAAATATTTATATAGATTATAAATTTTATCTTTAGATTCAAAGTGAATTAACTTTTTATTAAAATATAATTCAACAAAAAAAGATATTTTATCTTTTATATATAAATCTTTTTTGTATAATTTTTTTTCAATTATCAATTTTAAAAAATCATCGATTGATATGTCTTCTTCAATTTTGTTGTTTTTAAAAAAATTGTACAATAAAATTATATCACCTGGTGAATTATAATTATTTTTAAAATCATTGCATAAATGATTGTAAAATTGAGAATTAGTTAATTTATCAATAATTATCAACCTATCTTCATTACTTAAATATAAATTAAATTTAATGCATCTAGATTTTAATGTATCAACAATTTTTGTTTTGCTATTATGAATTAAAAAAAAAAATATTTTATCATTTGGTTCCTCAATAACTTTTAATAATGCATTAATTGAATTTATGTTTAAATGCTCAACATTATCAATTAATATAATTTTATAGTCACCATTAAATGAAGATTTATTTGTAAAATTAATCATTTCTCTTATTTTTGAAATTTGAATATTTTTCTTATCATCATCATTTGAAACTAAAAAAAAATTTGGATGTGAATTATTCAAAATTAAATTATAAGAACGGTTTTTTTTTGAAATTGAATTCTCTTTTAAATCATATTTGCTATCTTCGTTTTTAGAAAATATATAATTAGCAAAATGGTAAGCAAAAGTTGACTTACCAATTCCGCTATTTCCAGAAAAAATGATTTTATTAGGAAGTTGAGCATTGACGTAAAGTTTTTTTAAATTTAAAAAAATTTCATTATATCCTATAAGAGTAGAATTATTTGATGGAGTTATATTCATATAAATAAAAGAGAATTTATTTTTTTTTTGATTATTTTCTTATTTTCAGCAATTTGATTGTTAGAATTAATAATCATATATTTTTTTTTATTTTTAGATAGATGAATGTATCCTTTTTGAACTTTTTTATAAAAATTAATATTAAAATTATCATACCTATTTTTTTTTGATCTTTTTTTAAGTCTTAATTTAAGATTTTTCATATTTACAATATTTAAAAAAGTAAAAGTTGGTTTTAAGTTTTTTAATATAAATTTATTTAAATTAATAATTAGATTTTTATTAATACCCATTCCGTAATGTTGATATGCAATAGTAGAATCCACAAATCTGTCTATTAATATAATTTTTTTTTTATAATTTTTTTTAATTATAGATTGATAGTTTTCATTTCTTGAAGCCATATAAAGAAAAAGATCTGTCAATTTATTAAAATTTGAGCTTTTTTTTAAAATTAAATTTCTTATTTTTTCTGAGTTTTCTGATCCACCCGGTTCTCTCAAACTTATATATTTAATTTTCTTTTTTTTAAGATATTTTTCTAAATTTTTAATATGAAAACTTTTGCCGGAACCTTCAATACCTTCAAAAACTATAATTGGATATTTATACATCACCCCAGATTAAATAATTTATTGACGTTAAAATTCTGGATATAATATTTTTTTTACTAACATTTTGTGATGCTAAAAGATTATGTTCTGACAAAATATTTCCATCATAATTAATTATAAGTTTCGCAATTACATCATCTTTTTTGATTGGAGCTTCGATAGGACCGTCATATAATACTTTAACTTGGAGTTTTTTAAGCCTTGCTTTTTTTACAGTCTTGTAGATGTCTAAATCACTATAAACGCCCACTCGGTCTTTTTGACCAAGCCAAACATTTAGTTCAAGAATATCATTTCCTTTTTTTGCAATTTCAACTGTATCAAAGTTAGTTAAACCCCATGTTAAAAGTTTTTGTGATTCTTTGGATCTTAAATTTCTGGTTTCAAATCCACTACCAACAGCAATTAATCTCCTATTATTTCTTTTAATAGATGAAGCTAAAGAATATTTTTCATAAGAAAGAAATCCTGTTTTAATTCCATCAACACCAATTTTTTTATATAAAAGTGGATTTCGATTTCCTTGAGTTATTGGATCTCCACCTGTTCTATTCCATGTAAATTCTTTTTCTTTAAAGTATTCATAAAATTCTGGGTAATTTTTAATTAAATAATTAGACATAATTAATATATCTCTAACTGTAGAAAGATTATCTGGATGATTTATGCCCGATGAATTAGCAAAGTTTGTATTTGTCATTCCAATTTCATTAGCTTTAGCAGTCATCATGATGGCAAATTCTTCTTCTGTACCAGCAATACCTTCAGCCAACGCTACACAAGCATCATTTCCAGATGATACAATTATGCCTCTTAAAAGATTCTCCACGCTAATTTGATCATTTATCATTATAAACATAGACGAATATCCAGCCTGTGAAAGTCTCCAGGCATTTTCAGACACAAAAAATTTTTCATCAAGTTCTAAATGTCCTTGTTTAATTAAATCAAAAGCAATTATAGAAGTCATTATTTTTGTCATTGATGCTGGAAATATTCGCAAATCAGGATCTTTTTCGAAAAGTATTTTTCCTGACAAGAAATCTTGCAATATTACTGTCCTAGCTTTTATATCAAATTCAGAAGAATAAATTTTTGTATAAAAAATAGTAAAAAATAACAAAACTGTTGTTATAAATATTTTTTTCATAATTTTATTATTTCTATGTTTTCAAAATTTAAAGGAGTTATATCATCAAATGCATTTTTTAAAGATTTTAAATTTTTGAATGGCCCAAAATAAACTCTAAAACTTGTATTAGAAATTTTAGAAATTTTAGAATTTTTTAGATTTAGTTCATCTTTCATTCTTTTTTGCATCATAATTGCTGTATTTTCATAATAAAAATCTGCAATTTTAATTATATAATTAAATTTGTTCTTTTTCTGATCTTTTTTATTTTCTTTTTTATTCAAACTTAAATCATTTACACTTATACCTTCAACCGGAGCTTTTTCTGCAACTTGTTTTTCTTCCTCATACATTTTGGCTTTTTTGGCAAGAAAAGTTGAATTTTCAGATACAGTTTTTATTTCAACGTAAGGCTCTGACTCATTTAACTCAAGTTCTTCATATATCCTTTGTGAGACAACAGAATTAAAAAAATTTGGATATTTTGATTTGGAACCAACTTTAGCTAATATTGACTTGTTATTTAAAAGGTTCGTAATTTTAACATTTGTGTTTTTTTTAAGATTTTTTTGAAAAACAATTAAAGATCTTTCATCAATTTTATTATTAATTAATTTTTTTTTTTTTAAATCCTCATTAAAAAGCAAAGTAAATCCTTTATTTGAATAAATTTCAGATTGTATAATTTCTTTTTTTTGTGATTTATCAATATTGCTTGTAGTACATGAATATATAAACAAAAAAAATACAATAAAAATTTTATAATTCATTTTTAAATTTATCCTTTAACGTACATACAGCTAATGCAAATCTTAAAGATCTGTTCCATTTAAGTATTAATTCATAATTATCAAAAGTTAAATAGGCAGGTTCTAATAATTTTGAATTTTCCACTATTTCTCTATCTGGAGTTATTATACCAGTAATTAAATTTTCATTAATTTTAATTTTATCATAATCAACTATGTATTTTTTAAAGTATTTAAATTTTTTTTTATTATTAATTTTTTTAGCGGATGTATTAAGATATTTTATAGGAATATTTTCTTTTAATTTAATTTTATAAAAACAAGGATTGTTTTTTTTCCAGCCTAAATTGTTAATGTAATTAGCAGCAGAAGCAAATGAATCTTCGACAGATTTTAAGTCAATCAAATCATCATTATTATAGTCCAAAGCATAATTTTTTATAGTTGATGGCATAAATTGAAAATTACCAAAAGCTCCTGCCCAAGATCCATACAATAAGTCACTATCTACAATTCCTGAGTCAATTAATCTTAGAATAATAATTAATTCTTTAGTAAAAAATTCACTACGTCTTTTATCATAACTTAATGTCGCTAATGATGACAAGATATCCATTTTTCCTAGATACTTTCCAAAATTAGTTTCAATTCCCATTAGAGATAAAAGTAACTCTTTTTCCACATTAAATTTTGATTCAACATTTAATATTAAGGGGCTATTTTTAATAAACAAATTTTTACCCTTTTTTAATTTTTCAGTCGAAGTTCTTTTTCCTATATATGTATTTGTATCTTCGTAAAATTCAGGTTGATACCTGTCATATTCAATAACTTTTGGAAGAAACTTAACTTTAGACATTGTTTTGTCCAAAGTTTCTTTTGATATACCTTTTTCCATTGCATAATCTTTAAATGAAATTATCCAACTATTAAAATCTTTTGCAAAAATAGGGTAAATATTATTTAAAGAGATTAAAGTAATGTAAAATATAATTTTAATTATTTTCATACAAATCTCTTAAATAAATTAATACAGCAAACCATATAAAAATAAAACTTATGAGCTTGTTTGTAGAAAATGGTTCATTGTAGTAAAAATATCCCAGTAAAAATTGACTAGTTGGGGTGATAAAAAAAATCATTCCAGATGCACTTAAACCACATTTTTCAACACCTTTAATAAACATAAACAAAGGAATCACTGTCATAGGGCCAGCTAGAAATAACAAAAACATATTTTTTGGACTAGATAAAGAAAAATCATTTAAACCTTTTTGAACTATAAAATAAAAAATAATAAGAGCTATTGGTAAAATAAAAAGACTTTCAATAAACAATCCTATATCCGTTTCAACATTGATTAGTTTTCTTAATAAGTTATATGTTGCCCATAATACAGCCACAACTATTCCAACCCATGGGAATGATATCAAATTAAAAGATAAATAAATTGAAGAACAGATAACTATTAAAATTGAAAAAATTCTTTTTTTATTTAATTTTTCATTTAAAAATAAGTAACCAAAAAAAACACTTAAAATTGGAAATATAAAATAACCATAGCTAGCATCAATAATTCTATTTGTTGAAACAGCATAAATCCAAGTAGACCAATTACCAAAAATTAAAAAACTTGTTACAAATAAAATGAAAAAATTTTTTTTATTTATTAAAATTTTTTTAAATAAATACCATTTTTTTAATATTGTGGTTGTTATGAGTAAAAAAAAACTTGTCCAAATACATCTATGAACAACAACTTCTAATGTTCCAGCAAAAGCAATATATTGAAAAAAGTAAGTTCCCAACAAACCCCACCACAACGATCCTGTCGTTGCAGATAAAGCTCCATTTTTAAATTCTTTTGTATTCATAATAGATAGAAATGAATGCTTCTTATACTATTTTTTTATTGAATTTAATAATTTTACTTATAAAAACATCGAAACGGAGAGATGGCTGAGCGGTTGAAAGCACCGGTCTTGAAAACCGGCAAAGGGGCAACTCTTTCCTGGGTTCGAATCCCAGTCTCTCCGCCATTAAAATTAAAATTTTTGAAAACTTTTAATTAAATTTGTAAAAGATATTTTGTCATTTAAAATATTATTTTTAATATTTATTAGACATTCATCATCTAAATTAACTAAAAAATCTAATTCATTTAATTCTGTTAAATTTAAATCATTAATTATAGAACTAACAAAACTGGTCATTAGTATATCCATTTCCTTGGTGCCTCTGTACGAAGCTCTATAAATAATTTTATTTTTAAGCTCTTCTTTATTTTCAAACATAGATATATATATAAAATAATGAATAGTTATGAATACTTACTGCAAGATATCAATACAATAAAAGGTATAGGAACAAAAACTTCAAAATTATTTAAAAAAAAGAACATTAATACAATATTTGATTTACTTTGGAGTCTTCCACGAAGTTCAATAGACAGAACAAATTTGATTAAAATCAATGAATTACAAGTAGGAAAAATACAAACAATTACGGTAAATGTAATAAAATATAATTTTCCCAGAATTAGAAATTTGCCCAATAAAGTTTTTTGTGAAGATGATACAGGAAAAATAGAATGTATTTTTTTTAATAGTTATGAAGGTTATATTAAAAAAATACTACCAATAAATTCAACAGTTACTATTAGCGGAAAAACTGGCTATTATAAAAAAAAATATCAAATAACAAACCCAACTTACATATCAACAAATACAGATTCAGTAAAAAAAATTTTTTCTAACTATAGTCTTACAGAAGGACTTACTGAAAAGAAATATAATACTATAATCAAAGAAGTATTAAAAAATATTCCAGATTTGAAAGAATGGTTAAGTGATGAGATATTAAAGAAGTTCAATTTTATTTCGTGGAAAAATGCATTACTAGAATTACATGATCCAAAAAATATAAAAAAAAAAGGAAATTTTTTAAATAGACTTATATTTGATGAAATAATTGCAACTTTTTTAATTAACTCCAAGGTAAGAAAAACAATTAAAAAAATTAAAAAAATAAACAAAAAATTCAACGATAAAAAATTTTGTAAAATAAAAAATAAGATTGGCTTTGAATTAACAAATGATCAAAAAACTGCAATCGAGCAAATTAATAATGATTTAAAATCAAATCAAAAAATGTTTAGACTTTTGCAAGGAGATGTGGGTAGCGGAAAAACTATTGTTGCATTGATTGTTTCTGCCAATGTTATTTCAAGTGGTTTTCAAGTCTGTCTAATGGCGCCAACGGAAATACTTGCCAAACAACATTATAATCTTGCAAGTAGATTATTTGACAAAGATATTAATATTAAAATTTTAACTAGCAAAACTGAATATAAAGAAAGAAAAAAAATATTTAGAGATCTAAATAATAATAATATTAATTTTTTAATTGGAACACATTCCCTTTTTCAAGAAAAAATCAAATATAATAATCTTGGTTTAATAATTATTGATGAACAGCATAAATTTGGTGTTAAACAAAGAAAAAAACTTTCTGATAAGGGTGGTAAAAATTGTGATGTTCTAGTTATGTCAGCAACACCCATTCCTAGAACTATGATAATGACTGTTTTTGGAGATATGGATACGTCAATAATAAAAAATAAACCCAAGAACAGAAAAGAAATTAAAACTTATAGTAAATTAGAAACTAAAACTAACGAGATTATAAAATTTGTCAAAAAACAAATTAACCAAAAAAACCAAGTTTTTTGGGTATGTCCATTGATCGAAGAGTCAAAAAAAGTAGATCATCAATCTTCCGTAAAAAGATATGAAAATTTAAAAAAAATATTTAAAAATAAAGTTGGTCTATTACATGGAGCTTTGGACAAAGAAGAAAAAAATAATATTTTGCTAAACTTTTTAAATAAAAAAATAGACATATTAGTTTCTACAACTGTTATAGAAGTTGGAATTGATTTTCCTAACGCAAATCTAATTATTATTGAAAATGCCAATAAGTTTGGACTATCACAACTACATCAGCTAAGAGGACGAGTTGGTCGTGGCGATAAGGAATCTTATTGCATTTTAATGTTTAAATCTAATCTAAGTGAAAATGCAAAGAAAAGAATAAATATTTTAAAAGGAACAAGTGATGGTTTTAAAATATCAGAGGAAGACATGAAGTTAAGAGGCTATGGAGATCTTCTTGGGTTCAAACAAAGTGGATTACAAAGTTTCAGACTAGCTGACCCAGTTTTAAATGAAGATCTTTTTCTACTAGCAGAAAAAGAGGTTAAAAAAATAGAATTAGAAGATCAAAATTTAAATAAATATATGACACTTTTAAAGTTATATGATCGAGCTGATATTTTAAATGACCTTGTTTAACTTTTTGGATTGGAAGTTCCAGCAGAGACTATAAATTTTGAAGCTTCTTCAAAACTCATATCCAAATATATAACTTCTTTTTTTGGAAACATTAATAAAAAGCCGCTAGTTGGATTTGGGGTAGTTGGAATAAAAACATTTACCAAAGTATCATTAGTTTTCTTACTAATTTCGCCTTTATTATCTTTTGTAGCAAAACCTACTGCCCATGAACCTTTGGAGGGATACTGAACTAAAACTACATTCTTTTTTTTACCTTTTTTATTTGCAAATGTCTCAGTCATTTGACCTATAGCTGAATATATAGTTCTAAGAAAAGGTATTTTTTTTAATAGATCGTTTATTAATCTCAAAATTCTTCTTCCAATTAACGATAGAGAGATAAAACCAATTAAAGTAATAAAAATTATAGATAAAATGATTTCTAGACCTGGAATTGAAAATGGTAAATAACTATTAGGATTTATTTCTTCGGGTATAAGTTTAGATGAAATAGAAATTAAAAATATTGTTAAATATAAAGTAAATCCTAGCGGAACTAAAACTATTATTCCTGTAATAAAATAGTTTCTCAATCTTTTACCTAAAGATGCTTTTTTTATTTTAATTTTTTTCATTATAATACTTCGTATTGTATAGCAAATATTTTGATTAAATCGAGCATATCATTCCAATATAACGTCGTTCTTTATATCTATTATTAATAAATTAAGATAAATTAAATAAATGCATAGAAGATTTTTTTTACAAGCTCTTGGATGCGGCTGTCTATCATTAGGAATTTCTTCATGTACGACAGTTCCTATTACAGATAGAAAACAATTAAAATTAATCCCAGAAACTAAACTTAATGCTCAAGCTGCACAAATTTATGAAAAAATTAAAGAAAAAGAAAAGTTAAGCGATGACATCAAACAACTTGATGAAATTAAAGAAATAGGAAATAGAATAGAATATTCAATAAGTGAATATTTTGAGAGTTCAAATATAAAAGACCCTACTATTGGATTTGATTGGGAATATATTTTGATAGATAACAAAAAAGTTAAAAATGCATGGTGTATGCCTGGTGGTAAAATTGCTGTTTACACAGGAATATTAGAAGTCACAAAAAATAATAATGGACTTGCTGCTGTTATGGGGCATGAAATTGCGCATGCTGTAGCTAAACATTCTGTTGAAAGAGCAAGTCGTAACGTTGCTACAAATGTTGTTTTACAAGTTACTGATATTTTGTCTGGAGGGAAACTTTCAACAGTTAATAGAACCACTGGCATGAATACTGTAGGTTTATTGACACAAATGGGCATACTAAATCCATTTAATAGAAAGCAAGAAAGTGAAGCTGATTATCTAGGGATAATTTTTTCTTCTTTGTCAGGTTATGATATTAGGGAAACTCCAAAACTATGGAAAAGAATGAAAGAATCCAATAAAGGTAAAGAGCCACCAGAATTTATGAGTACACACCCATCATCAGATAATAGAATTAAAAAACTTAATGAATGGATGAATGAAGTTACATTAAAATATCCACCAATAGAACAAACTTAACTTAATTTAATGGTGAGCCCTGTTGGACTCGAACCAACGACCCATTCCTTAAAAGGGAATTGCTCTACCAACTGAGCTAAGGGCCCAACGCGTTTCTTATATTGATTTTTTTTATTTAATCAATCTTAAATATCATAGCTTATTAATATATTTATCATGAAATTGTCGAAATGTACCATTTTTAATATTTTTTCTAATTGCACTCATTAACTCCTGGTAAAAATTAATATTATGCAATGTTAATAACATTGATCCAAGCATTTCATTTGTGTTGAATAAATGATTTAAATAATTTTTAGAATATTTTTTTAAACTAAAATTATTTGTATTAATATCAAGAGGGTCATTATCATTTTTATATTTAGAATTACGGATATTTATTCTACCGTTCCATGTAAAAGCTAACCCAGTTCTACCTGAGCGAGTTGGTAAAACACAATCAAACATATCAATGCCTCTTTTAACAGCACCCAATATATCAGATGGGGTTCCCACACCCATTAAATATCTTGGTTTTTCATTAGGCATTAAATTTGTTAAATCATCTAAAACTTTAAACATTTCTTTTTGACTTTCGCCAACTGCTAAGCCGCCAATCGCATATCCATTAAAATCAATATTTAGCAACTGTTCTAAAGAAATAATTCTTAAATCTTTAAACAAACCTCCTTGAATTATTCCAAAAATAGCTTTATACGGGTTCGTTCCAAAAGCTTTTTTTGATCTATCTGCCCAATACATTGACAAATCCATGGATTTCTTAATTTTTTTATAATCATTACTTTTTTTTGGGCATTCATCCATTGCCATTACAATGTCAGAATTAAGAGATTTTTGAACTTTTATACTCTCTTCAGGACTTAAAATAAATTTTTTACCATCTATGTGGGATTGAAATATTGCGCCTTTTTCTCTATCAATTTTATTAAGTTTGGATAATGACATTACCTGGAATCCACCAGAGTCAGTAAGTATTGGTAATTTACAATTCATGAATTGATGCAAGCCACCCAATGATTCAATTCTTTTAACACCAGGTCTAATCATTAAGTGATAGGTGTTTGATAGTATTATTTCACTACCAGTTTTAATTATATCATCAATAAATGCTCCTTTAACTGTGCCCTGTGTACCCACAGGCATAAAAGCTGGAGTACTTATGTTTCCTCTATGGGTTTTAATTAATCCTAATCTAGCTCGCTTGTCATTTTCTATAACATTAAAAGTAAACTTTTTTAATGCCATTAATATTTTAATTACAAAGATTTAAAACTTATAATTTTATCTGGATCAGAAACAGCGCCGTTTTGACCGTCCCCTCTTTTAATTTTATCAATGTGTTCCATTCCCTCAATTACTTTTCCAAATACTGTATATTCTCTATCTAAGAATGGAGAAGCTTCAAAGCATATAAAGAATTGACTATTGGCACTATTTGGATCAGAAGATCTTGCCATAGATACAGTTCCTTTTTCATGAGGCAAATCATTAAATTCAGCAGGTAAGTCTGGAAGGTCTGAGCCACCCATACCGGCTCTTTTTAAGTCAAATTCTTTTGATGAAGAATTGCCAAATTTTACATCACCGGTTTGTGCCATAAATCCATCAATAACTCTATGAAAAACAACATTGTCATATAAGCCATCATCTGCAAGCTTTTTTATTCGTTCAACATGCTTTGGTGCTACGTCATCAAATAATTCTATTTTTACATCTCCGGTTTTAAGTTTTAACATCATTATATTCTCCTTTGAATAAGCGTTGTTAAAAAATATCAAGCTAATAATAAATATTATATTAACTAGATATTTATTCATATTTTTTTTTTAATGAATTAATTGTACTTTTTGTTGTAAATTTTTTTATATCACCATTTAATTCGGCAATTTCTTTTATTAGTCTTGAAGATATAATCTGATTTTTAGCATCAGACATTAAAAAAATTGTTTCAATATTACTATTAAGCTTTTTATTCATCCCAGCCAATTGAAATTCATATTCAAAATCAGAAGCTGCCCTTAAACCTCTTATAATAATATTTGATTTATATTTTTCACATAAATCAGTTGTTAAAGAATTAAATGAAATTATCTTTATTTTATTTTTATTAAATTTTAGATCAAAAAAAAGAGCTTTGTTTACAATTTCAATTCTTTCATCAATTGAAAATAGATAATTTTTTTGGTTGCCATTGGATATAGCAACTGTTAATTTATCAACAATTTTTAAAGATTTTTCTATTACATCAATATGACCGTAAGTGATAGGATCAAAGGTTCCCGGGTATATACCAGTTTTTTTCATTAAACTAAATTATCATCAATTTTAATTGCAGAAACAACTTTTTCTTCACCAGATAGTTTAATTATTCTAACTCCTTGAGTGTTTCTTCCTGCAACTCTAATTTCTTTAACTGCAGTTCTAATTGCTCTGCCCTTATTTGTAGAGATTAGTATTTCGTCACCCTCATTGACTGGGAATGAAGATGAAACACTTCCATTTCTTGAAGAATTAACTATTCCTATAATTCCTTTTCCACCTCTATTAGTAACTCTATAATCATTATGGTCGGTTCTTTTTCCGTAGCCATTTTCAGTTATTGATAATATAAATTTTTCTTTAGCTTTTAATTCAGCTTTTTTATTTTTATCTAATTTTTCACTTTTTTTAATATTATCATGGTTAATAATTGACAATGAAACAATATTATCATTTTGTTTTAAGTTAATACCTCTAATTCCTTTAGAAGATCTTCCTTTAAAAACTCTAAGTTTTTTTGATTCAAATCTGATACACTTTCCAAACTTAGTGCTTAAAATTACATCTTGATCATCTTTACAAATTTTAACACCAATTATTTTATCATTAGAGTCTAATTTCATTGCAATTTTACCTGATGTATTAATTGAAGAAAAATCTTCTAAGTTATTTTTTCTAATTTTGCCATCTGAAGTAGCAAAGATTATATACATGCCCTTTGAGTCAGTATTCTCATCAGGATAAGGCATAATTGAGCTAATAGATTGATGATTTTTTAATGGTAATATATTAAATAAAGATTTACCTCTTGATATGGATGAGCCTTCAGGAATTTTCCATGCTTTAACTCGATAAACTAAGCCTTCAGTAGAAAAAAACAACACTTGAGTGTGAGTGCTAACTGATAAAGTTTGAACCACTGAATCTTCGTCTCTAGTGATAATGCCAGTTTTACCTTTGCCACCTCTTTTTTGTTGTTTAACGGTCCTAAGCGCTCCCCTTTTTATATATCCTTGTAACGTAACTGTTATTATAACACTTTCTTTTTGAATAGTTTCTTCGATATCATAATTTAATATAGCGTCAATTATTTGAGTTCTTCTAGGAACAGAAAATTTTTCTTTTATTGATTTTAATTCATTGCTTATAACTTTAAGCAATTCTTTTTTAGAATTTAAAATTTTTTTATAATATATTATTAAATCTGATAATTTATTGATCTCTAATTTTATTTCATTGATACCAAGAGTAGTTAATTTTTGTAGTCTTAATTCTAAAATAGCATTCACTTGATGGTCAGTGAAAACATATTGAGATGTGCTTTTTTTATTTTCAATTAACTTAATAAAATTTTGAGACTTTGAAGTTTTCCATTTGTTTTTTAATAAAATTTTTTTTGCCTCTTCGGGTGTTTTTGATGAACGAATAATTTTTATAACTTTATCTAAATTTTCAACAGAAATTGATAATCCAATTAAAATATGCGCTCTATCTTCGGCTTTATTTAATTCAAATTTTGTTTTCTTAATTACAACATCTTCTCTAAATATTAAAAATTGTTCTAAAAAATCTTTAAGATTACAAGTTTTTGGCTTTTTGTTTACTATTGCTAAAGTGTTAAAACCAAAAGAACTTTCAATAGAAGTATATTTAAACAATTGTCTTTTGACAGTTTCTGGTTCTACGCCAGATCTTAGATCTATAGCAACTCTTATACCTTCTCTATTTGATTCATCTCTAATATCTCTTATTCCTTCTATTTTTTTATTTCTGACCAAGTCAGCTATTTTTTCATTTAATACTGATTTATTTACTTGATATGGAATAGATGTAATTACAAGTCTATCCCTATTATTTTTTAAATTTTCCACTGCAATTTCACCTCTTATTTTAAATGAACCTCTTCCATTTTTATAACCTTCTTTAATAATGTTCTTTCCAATAATAATACCGCCTGTAGGAAAGTCAGGTCCAGGAATATGTTTCATTAATTCTTTAATTTTTATGTCTTTGTTATTAATCAATGCAAGAGTTCCGTCTATAATTTCTCCTAAATTATGAGGAGGAATACTTGTGGCCATACCTACGGCAATACCACCAGCGCCATTTACAAGTAAATTAGGATATTGAGCGGGAAGAACCGTTGGTTCCCTTTCGGTTTCATCATAATTGTTTTTAAATTCAACAGTATTTTTTTCAATATCATCTATTAAGAATTGAGAAATTTTAGCTAGTTTGGTTTCTGTATACCTCATAGCAGCTGGAGGATCTCCATCAATAGAACCAAAATTTCCTTGTCCATCAATAAGAGGTAAGCTCATTGAAAAATCTTGAACCATTCTTACTAAAGCATCATAAACAGCTTGATCGCCATGCGGGTGATATTTACCAATAACATCTCCTACAATTCTTGCAGATTTTCTGAATTGTTTTGACCAATCAAAGCCTCCTTTGTGCATTGCAAAAATTATTCTTCTATGTACAGGTTTTAATCCATCTCTTACGTCTGGAAGTGCTCTACTAATTATTACACTCATTGCATAAGATAAATATGACGAACTCATTTCATCATACATTGTGATTGATTTTATATTTTGATTTTTAGAAATTTCGTCTTTTTGCATAAAAACTAAAATGGAATATCGTCATCCAATTCGTTTTTCGGTGACTGAACATCTTGGTCAAAGCTCTGTTTATTGTCTTGAGATGATATAGAGCCCTGGTTTCCACCACCAAGCATAGTCAAAGAAGAATTAAAACCTTGGATTATAATTTCAGTTGAATATTTATCTTGTCCAGTTTTTTCATCTTTCCACTTTCTCGTACTTAACTGTCCTTCAATATAAACCTGAGCACCTTTTTTTAAATATTGCTGAACAACATTTACAAGACCTTCATTAAAAACAACAACCCTATGCCATTCTGTTTTTTCCTTTTTTTCACCAGTATTTTTATCTTTCCATGATTGGCTTGTGGCCAAACTCAATCTTGCTACATTTTTACCATTAACCATTTGTTTAATTTCGGGGTCTGCTCCCAAACGACCTATTAACAACACTTTATTTAAGCTTCCTGCCATAAAATTTAAATTTTTTTGATTTGATTTATATATATATATATCACAATTTTACTTGAATATTAATTTAATTAAATTAAAGCAACAAAAATTATGCTCAAAAAGATAGTTATTAAAGGTGCAAAAGAACATAATTTGAAGAGTATTTCTCTTGAGATCCCAAAGGACAAATTTGTAGTCATAACAGGACTTTCTGGATCGGGAAAATCATCTTTAGCATTTGACACAATTTATGCAGAAGGACAAAGAAGATATGTTGAAAGCTTATCTGCTTATGCAAGACAATTTTTAGATAAAATGAAAAAACCAAAAGTTGACTTGATCGAAGGACTTAGCCCAGCAATATCAATTGAACAAAAGAATACTTCTAAAAATCCAAGATCAACAGTTGCCACTGTAACAGAAATTTATGATTACATGAGAGTTTTATATGCAAGAGTTGGTATACCTTACTCACCATTCACAGGAAAACCTATAACATCACAAACTATTTCTCAAATTGTTGATAAAATTAAAGAATTACCAAAAAAATCAACAATATATTTATATGCTCCTGTAGTTCGTGGTCGTAAAGGAGAATATAAAAAAGATATTTTATCATATAAAAAAAGAGGTTTTAGAAAAATTAAAATAGACAACAAGTTATATGAAATTGATAATGTCCCTGAATTAAATAAAAAAGTTAAACATGAATTATCAGTACTTGTAGATCGTATAATAATAAATTCTTCCCTTGGAAATAGATTGGCAGAAAGTGTTGAAACAGCAATAAATTTAGCAAATGGTTTATTGTTTGTAGAGTATGAAAATGAAACTATACCAAAAAAATTTAGAAAAATAGAAAAAATAATTTTTTCAACAAAATTTGCATGCCCAGAAAGTGGCTTTACAATTGAAGAAATTGAACCAAGATTGTTTTCATTTAATAGTCCTTATGGAGCTTGCGAAGAATGTGATGGTATTGGTGTAAAATTAAATGTTGATCCAAATTTAGTTGTTCCAAATGAAAAAAAAACTATCGCTGATGGAGCAATAGTTCCATGGTCTAAGTCCTCTACTTTATATTATGCTCAAACTTTATCTTCCCTTTCTAAACATTATGATTTTTCTTTAGATCAAAAATGGGAAAAACTATCAAAAAAAATTAGAGATATTATTTTTTATGGCTCTGATGATGAAGAAATTAAATTTAGTTATGATGATGGGTATGAAAAATATTCTCATAAAAAAACTTTTGAAGGTGTTATAAATAATTTAGAAAGAAGATATTTAGAAACTGATAGTGATTGGAAAAGAGAGGAAATTGCACAATATCAATCTGATACAAAATGTGAAAGATGTAATGGATATAGGTTAAAAGATGAAGCACTCTGTGTAAAAATTGATAAATTTAATATCAGTGAAATAACAGATAAATCAATCTTAGATGCAATAGCATGGTTCAAATCTCTTGAAAAAAAATTAGATACCATGCAATTAAAAATTGCTGAACATATATTAAAAGAAATTAATGAAAGATTAGATTTCTTGCTAAATGTAGGTTTAGACTATCTTACACTATCGAGAGAATCTGGAACTTTATCCGGTGGTGAGTCTCAAAGAATAAGGTTAGCTTCACAAATAGGTTCAGGACTTACTGGAGTTTTGTATGTTTTAGATGAACCATCTATAGGATTACATCAAAAAGATAACATAAAGTTAATCAAAGCACTAAAAAGATTAAGAGATTTGGGAAACACTGTAATAGTTGTTGAACATGATACTGAAACAATTGAAAATGCAGATCATATAATTGACCTAGGACCAGAAGCAGGAAATAATGGTGGTGAAATTGTTGTTGATGGCAGCTATGAAGACATTACAAAAAGTGAAAAAAGTATTACAGGAAAATATTTATCTCATAAATATTTCATTCCTATACCAAAAAATAGACGACTTGCTAAAAATGGAAGATTTTTAGAAATAAATGGAGCTACTGGTAATAATTTAAAAAATGTTAATTTAAAAATTCCCTTAGGGAATTTGACTTGTGTTACTGGTGTGTCAGGTAGTGGAAAATCAACTATGATTTTGCAAACACTATATAATGCTTTAAACCTTACTTTAAATAATAATAAATCAAGAAAAATTCCTAAGCCTTTCAAAGGGTTTAAAGGAATTGAATTAATAGATAAGGTTATCGATATAGACCAGTCTCCAATCGGCAGAACCCCAAGATCTAATCCAGCAACATACACTGGAGCATTTGCTCCAATAAGAGACTGGTTTACAGCTTTACCAGAATCTAAAAGCAGAGGATATAAACCTGGCAGGTTTTCATTTAACGTCAAAGGTGGAAGATGTGAAGCATGTGAAGGTGATGGAGTCATTACTTATGAAATGCACTTTTTACCCGATGTTTATATTCAATGCGATGAATGTAAAGGAACTAGATACAATAGAGAAACTTTGGAAGTTAAATTTAAAGACAAAAGTATAGCCGATGTATTAAATATGACTGTAGACGAAGGATGTGAATATTTCGAGAACATTTCTAATATAAGATCAAAATTATTAACATTAAAGAAAGTAGGACTTGGCTATATAAAAATAGGCCAGCAAGCTACAACTCTTTCTGGTGGTGAGGCACAGAGAATTAAACTTGCTAAAGAGTTGTCAAAAAGATCAACAGGTAGAACCATGTATATATTAGATGAGCCAACAACGGGTTTGCATCAACATGATATCAAAAAACTATTAGAAATTTTACAAACTTTTGTTGCTATTGGAAACACAGTTGTAGTTATTGAACATAACTTAGATGTAATAAAAACAGCAGATTACATTGTAGATATGGGGCCTGAAGGTGGAGTTAAAGGTGGTCAAATAATCGCTGAAGGAAAACCTGAGGAAATTTGCAATAAAAAAGATAGCTATACAGGGCAGTTTCTTAAAAATATTTTAAACAATAAATTTAAAAAAACTGCTTAATAAAACTTTTTAATTAGTGTATATAGACGATAGTTATGAGTGATTTTTTTAGTTCATTATCAAAAGTAATGCACGCATCTATAATTTTAGCAGTGCTTTTATTTTTATTTTTGTTTTTTGGAAATGGTGGTTTTACAATAAATCAACAATTTTGGAGTTGGCTATTTAGATATTTTCATGTTGTGGCTGGAGTTATGTGGATCGGTTTGTTGTGGTATTTTAATTTTGTTCAAGTACCAAATATGTCAAAAATAACTGACGAACAAAAACCTGCTATTACAAAAGTCATAGCGCCTGCTGCACTATTTTGGTTTAGATGGGCAGCTTTTGCAACAATACTTACGGGTTTAATAGTTGCTTATCTTAATGGATATATTCATGAAGCTATGACACTAGGAATAGGTAGTGGTGGTGGAAAATATACAGCTATAGGTATAGGTATGTGGCTAGGTTTAATTATGGCTTTTAATGTTTGGTTTATAATTTGGCCAAATCAAAAAAAAGTTTTGGGAATTGTTGAAACAACACCCGAAGAAAAACCAGTCGCTGCGAAAAAAGCATTAATTGCATCAAGAACCAACACTCTTCTTTCTCTACCTATGTTGTTGTCAATGGTAGCAGCACAAAACTTGTATTAATTTAATTATTCTTCTTCCTTTAAGATAGTTTTTTGAGAGACATTCAATCTTACTAAAATAGGGTTAGCTATATATATGGAAGAATATGTACCTATTATAACTCCAAGTATCATTGCAAAAGAAAAACCTTTTAGAATAGCACCGCCAAATATAAATATAGACAAAAGAGCAAGCAATGTTGTTATTGATGTAATTATTGTTCTAGATAATGTTTCATTAATTGAAATATTTGTAATTTCATAAATTTTGATATCTGAAAATTTTTTTAAATTTTCTCTAACACGATCAAAAATTACAACTGTATCATTCATTGAATAACCTACAATTGTAAGTACTGCTGCTACTATAGATAAATTTATTTCAAGATTTAACAAAGAAAAGAAACCAAGAGTAATTATAATATCATGAAATAATGCAACAATTGCACCGAGACTAAATTGCCATTCAAATCTAATCCAAATATATATAAGCATAGCTCCCAATGATAATCCTATAGCAATAACGCCAGATTTTAATAATTCAGCACTAACTTTTGGACCAACACTTTCAACTCTTCTAAATTCAAAAATGTTTCCAATGTCTTTTTTTAATTCATTTTTAATATTTTCAATAAAATTTTCCTCTATGGATTGTTTTTTTTCAAATTTAACAACATAATCAATATCATTGCCAAACTTTTTGACTGTAACATCTCCAAGATTTAAATCATTAAATGATTTTCTTAAATCTGAAATATTTAATGTTTTGTCTAAGCTTCTTACTTCAATTAATGTTCCACCCTTAAAATCCACACCATAATTCAACCCTTTAAATATTAATAATAATAGTGAAATCAATATTAAGGATAATGACAAAATATTAAATAGTTTATAAAATTTATTAAAAGGAATATTTTTCTTTTCCATTATATTAACTTTTCCTTATCTTTGTTTTTAATGACATATAATGCAGTCATTAATCGTGCTATAAAATATACTGAAAATAAAGTGGTCAAAATCCCGACACCTAAAGTTAGAGCAAACCCTTTTACAGGTCCCGACCCTAAAACAAATAATATTGCAGCTGCAATTAAAGTTGTAATGTTAGCATCTAAAATTGTTGATCTTGATTTTAAGTATCCACTGTCAAATGCAAGAATTTTATTATTTTCATTTCTAATTTCTTCTTTAATTCTCTCATAAATTAAAACATTGGCATCTACTGCCATACCAACTGTCAAAATTATTCCTGCAATTCCTGGAAGGGTTAATGTTGCTTCAAATAGAGTTAATACGCCTATTAACAATAATAAATTTGATATTAAAGTTATGTTGGCAATTAATCCAAAAATTTTATATTTACCTAACATAAAAAGTACCACTAAAACAAAACCGATAATTAAAGATAATATTCCAGCATTTATTGAATCTTGACCTAAATCTGGACCAACTGTTCTTTCTTCAATAATTTTCATTGGAGCAGGTAAGGCTCCCGATCTTAAAAGTAATGCCAAATCTGTAGCTGTTTGAAAGGTAAAATCACCAGTTATTTGACCAGATCCACCAATTATTGGCTCTACAATATTTGGGGCACTAATAATTTTTCCATCTAATATAATAGCCAATTTTTTTCCAACTCCCGATGATGTAGCTTTAGCAAATTTTTTTGCTCCCACTCTATCCAGACTAAAAGAAACAACAGTTTGGTTTGATTGATTATCCATACGAGGCTGTGCATCAACCAAGTTATCTCCACTAAGTATTATTCTTTTACTTATTATTGCGAAGTCAGTTCCATCTTGGAAAGAAATTTTTTCGGTACCAAAACTTTCTTCTTCATTTTGAGTGACAAATCTAAAAGTAAGATTTGCCGTTTTTCCTAATAAAGTTTTAATTCTATCTGGATTGTCTAGACCAGGTAGCTCAACTAATATTCTGTCATTACCCCTTTTAAGTATATTAGGTTCATTTGTTCCAATTTCATCAACTCTTCTTCTAACAATTTCAATAGCTTGATTTTGTGATGATGATTTTAATTGAACCAATCCATATTTTGAATAAGACAATTGAATATTATTATTATTAATTAGCAATTCAAATTGATTTGTTTTAAATTGATCGTAATAAGGATTGATTTCACTATTTTTACCTTCGAATAGTGAAACTGCAGAATCAATAAATTCATTATCAACTTCAAAAGATATGATTTTATTATCTATGATATTAAAATTTTTGTATAAGATATTTTTATCTTTTAAAAAATTTTTAATTTGAATTAATTTATTTTGTAACTTTTGTTCAATAACTGGTGAATTATCAATTTCTAACAATAAATAAGATCCACCTTGTAAATCTAAACCAAGATTTATATTTCTGCTAAAAAAATTGTCATCGAATTTTGTGAAGTTAGATATGGAAAAATATGAAAGTATTATAGTAAAAATTAAAACTGAAATAATCTTTAATTTTGAAAAGTATAACACTTAATTTTAATGTTATTTTTTTGTTTCGGTATTACTTGCTAATGCTTGTATTCCTGTGGATTTAATGACTTCTACTATTACATTTTCTGATATTAAAACTTCAACCTTATCGTTATCTATCACTCTTTCAATAGAACCAACAATTCCCCCAGAAGTGATAACTTTGTCTCCTCTTTTTAAGTTTTCAACCATTAACTTATGTTCTTTGGCTTTTTTTTGTTGGGGGCGAATTAAAAAAAAGTAAAATATAACAAAAATTAAAATTAGCGGTATAAACTGTCCTATTCCTGATCCTGACATAAAATCCTTTGTAAGTTAAAAGTTTTCTATACTATCTAAGTTATTAAAACAACTCTAATTATTTGAAATTTTTTCTAAATTATTCATGTAAGGTTTTAAAGTCTCTGGAATAGTTATTGATCCATCAGAATTTTGATAGTTTTCTAATATTGCTATAAGAGTTCTTCCAACTGCCAAACCGCTTCCGTTAAGTGTACCAACAAATGCAGTTTCGTTATTTTTATTTTTATACCTTGATTTCATTCTTCTAGCCTGGAATGATCCACAAGATGAACAGCTAGAAATTTCTCTATACTTGTTCTCTGATGGTAACCATACTTCAATATCATAAGTTTTTTCAGCACTAAAACCCATATCACCAGTTGATAAAACTATTTTTCTATAAGGCAATTTTAGTTTTTCCAATATCATAGTTGCACAATTTGTCATTCTTTCAAGTTCATCTAGGCATTTATTATTTTCGACAATGCTAACTAGCTCAACCTTGTAAAATTGATGTTGTCTAATCATGCCCTTTGTGTCTTTGCCGTAACTACCTGCTTCTTTTCTAAAACAAGGAGTTAAAGCTACCAAACGCATTGGCAAATCTTTAATATTTAAAATTTGATCTCTTACTACGTTAGTTAATATTACTTCAGCTGTAGGGATTAAAAATTTTCTACCACTTTTTTCATCAACTTTAATTTCGAATTGATCATTTTCAAATTTTGGTAACTGTCCGGTACCAAACATTGCTGAATCACTTGCCATTAATGGAGGAGAAATTTCTTTATAGCCATTTATTTGAGTATGTGTGTCGAGCATAAAATTTGCTATTGCCCTTTCTAATAAAGCAAGTTGATCTTTTACAAAAACAAATCTTGCACCAGTAGTTTTTGTAGCTAAATCAAAATCTAACATTTTTAAATTTTCTCCTAATTCATAATGAGATTTTGGTTTAAAACTAAATTTACTTATTGTGCCTGATTTTAAAATTTCTTTATTGAAATTTTCATCAACACCAATAGGAACATCTTCTAAAGGTAAATTAGGAATAGAAGACAATAAATTGTCTAATTCATTTTTAATTAAAGATTGTTCTTTGTTAATAGTTATTATTTTTTCTGAGATTTCTTTAGATTTTGCAAATAATGATTTATCTTGTTTTTTTGATATTTCCTTTTTTTCTTGTTCGAAAGTTTCTTTTTCTTGAATAAGTTTTCTATTATTTTTATCAAGGTCTAGGATTTGATCTAAATCTATAGAAACATTTCTTGATTTAATTATATTTTTAAAATTATCAATATTGTCTCTTATATCTTTAATATTATGCATTTTCTTCTTTATTTTTATTTTCTATAAATTTTACTGATATAATAGATAATTCATATAATAATAATAAAGGTATTGCCAAACCTATTTGAGTAACTGGATCAGGCGGAGTTAAAATTGCGGCAGTTGCAAATATAATTACCACAACATATTTGCGCCTCTGTTTTAAAAATTGAGAGTCAACAACTCCAATTCTTGCCAATAAACTTAAAACTACTGGTAGTTGGAAGCTTAAACCAAAAGCAAATATCAATTTCATTACTAAAGACAAATATTCATTAACTTTTGCTTCTAATTGAATGGGAAGTGCAGTGTTTAAGCCTGAGCTTTCAAAGGAAAGAAAAAATTTTATAGCTAATGGCATTATTAAATAATATACGAGCATACCACCTAATAAAAAAAGTATTGGCGTTAATACTAGATAAGGCATTATTGCTGATTTTTCATCCTCATAAAGACCTGGAGCAATAAACTTCCATATTTGAATTAAAATAATGGGACTGGTAAAAAAAAATGCTCCAAAAAAAGAAACCTTTAAATAGGTGAGAAATGTTTCTTGTAAAGCTGTAAAAATAAGTCTTCTATTTATATCATCATCTTTTACAGCTTCTGCATATGGGTCTACTAGAAAACTATAAATATATTCTGAAAAATAATAACAAATAACAAATAGTACTGATAAAACAATTAATGAGTGAATTAATCTTTTTCTTAGTTCAGTAAGATGACTAAAAAAACCATCCTCAATCTGATTTTTGTTCATCTTTGTCCTTTTTTGTATTTATATTGGTATCTTGATCTAAGTTTTTATCAATTGTATCATCTGTAATAGATCTAACTTCGCTTTGAACGTTATTAACATATCTTTTTACACTTCCAATCCAAGATCCAACTTTTTTTAACATTAAAGGAAAATCTTTTGGACCAACAATAATTATTGCTACAGCAACTATAATTAAAATTTCAAACCAGCCAATTGTTGGCATTAGAATTACTCTTTTTTATCTATATCTTGATTTTGAGAGGTGCTTTGGTTTTCAGAGATATTTTTCTGAGTGTCCTCATCACTAACATCAGTGGACATACCTTTTTTAAAACTTTTTATTCCTTTAGCTACGTCACCCATTAAACTGGAAATTTTTCCTCTACCAAAAAGAAGTACAACTAATATAACAACAATAGCTATTTGCCAAAATCCTATACTCATACCAGTGTTATAAACATATTATATAATAAATAAAGATATTTCTATTTATCATTATCATTTTTAAGAGTGCTACTTAGCATTTCATCAATATCAGAGTATATATTTTCCTTTTTTTCCTCTTGTTCCTTATAAAATTTACCTGTTCCAAAAATAGTTGAATCAACATTGGCTGTGTCTATAAGACCTGCTGTTCCAAGTTCATCTATTGTAGGAAGATCTGATAGTTTTTGTAAATTAAAATGACTTAAAAATTCCTCTGTAGTACCATATTGAATTGGTTTTCCAGGAACATCTTTTCTCCCTTGAGTTCTGACCCAATTTAATTCCATTAGTATCTCAAGTGTATTTGTTCCAAAAGCTACTCCTCTTATTTCTTCAATTTCAGCTCTTGTTACTGGCTGATGATAAACAATTATAGACAAAGTTTCTATTGCTGCTTTAGATAATTTTTTTTCAACAGTTTTTTGTTCAGACATCAATCCGGACAAGCTTTCAGAAGTTCTAAAAGACCATTTTTTAGAAATACAAACTAAATTAATTCCTCTATTTTTATAAATATTCTGTAGTTTGTTAAGAATATTTAAAACATTAACTTTTTTTGCTACTTTAGATTCAATGGTATCTATATCCAAAGGTTCAGCTGCAGCAAATAAAATTGCTTCAACTTCTTTTTCACCATCACTTAAAGATGAAGGAAAATTTACAATATTGTCTTTCTTTAATTTTTTCATTTATTTTCCTTAATAAAAATATCATCAAATAAATTATTTTGCTTAATTAATACATTGCCTTCCTTGGCTAGTTCTAATGATCCAGAGAATATTCCTGCTTTGCCAGTTCGTTTAAAATTTTTTGATTTAGAAAAATCTATTGGTAGTAATTCATTAATATTTTTCCAATCATTTAATTTTCCAAAAAATTCTTTAATTCTTTTAATTCCTTCTTCAGTAGTAAAAACAGGAAGTTTGGGGATATTCATTTTTTGAAACTCTCTAGACATTATTATTGATGAATAAGACTTAAAAATTTCATACATAGTAAGAGAGTATTTTGTACTGTATATTGATTTTATTTTTCCTCTTATGCCTCTCATAAAAATATCTTTTCCTAATCTTTTTCTTTTTAACATTTGATCAGATAACAATCTAATTAGTTCAAGTTTTTTTAATTGAAGTTTGAGCTTTTCAGCTACTTCTAAGGCCTTAAACTCTTCCTCATCAGTTTCTGGTAATAATAGTTTGGACTTTAAATAAGTTAACCATGTAGCCATTAATAAATATTCTGAAGCTATATCTAAATTAATTTTTTCTTTTGATTTAATAAAATCAAGAAATTGATCAACCAACGCTGTAATAGAAATCTTTTCAAGATCAACTTTTTGAGATTTCGCTAAGTCCAATAAAACTTCTAAAGGTCCATTGAAATTATTAAGGTTTACATTAAATGAAACAGAATCATTCATAATTTACATTATCTAATTATATTCAACAATTGCGATGTTTTTTTTATAACAAAGTCACTTAATAATGGTGAGTTTTTAGCTACCGTTAACATTTCATCATATTTTCCATTGCAATGCAAAACTAAATTACAGCCAGCATTAAAAGCTTGAGTTGTATTTTTTGATATAGAATATTTTAAAGCTTTCATTGATATATCATCGGAGATTATTAAGTTTTTAAATCCTATTTTTTTTCTAATTATATTGATGATTTTTTTTGAATGAGTGGCAGTATTTTCTTTATCTAAAGAAGTATAAAGTATATGAGCTGTCATAGCTAAGAAAGCACTTTGCTTTTTAAATGGAAAAAAATCCATTTTGTTTAATAAATCAATATTATGATTAACTATAGGTAATTTATTGTGACTATCAACTTTGGATAAGCCGTGACCTGGAATATGCTTTATAACTGTACATATGTTGTTTTCATGAAATTTATTTATGCAAATTTTGCCTAATCTAGAAACTAGATATGGATTAGATGAAAATGATCTATTTCTAATAATTTGATTAGTGGCTTTTCTTCTAACATCAAGTACGGGTACCGTGTTTATGTTAATACCTAGTAAATTCAACAAATAGGAAATTTGTTTAACATATATATTATAATAAATATAAAATTTTTTTTTATCTTTTATATATAGGCTGCCAAAAAATTCTGCAGAAAAGATTGAATTATCAATAAATTTACTTAATCTAGATACTTGACCCCCTTCTTCATCAATTAAAATAGGATAATTATTATCTTTGAACAATTTCTTAATATGTAAAGTTAATTTTTGAGTCTGTGCAATTGATTTAATATTTCTAGAAAATAATATAACTCCCCAAGGTTTATATTTATTTAAAAAAAAAATTTCTTTTTTGTTTAATTTAGTACCTTTAATACCTGTAATAAAACATCTTTTTTTATTAATCATTTTTCAATAATTCCCAAAAATGGTATTTTTTTTTCTTTTTATTTTTTTGATATTCGACATATTCAATAATATCATTTGTATCACTTTCTAATGTAACAAGGTTTTCAGAAAATATATTTATTTTTTCTTCTATTGTGTTTAATGATCTATATGATTTTTTTTTATATTCATCAGAAAAATAGTATCTTGAAACAAAAAAAATAAAAAAAAATATTATTATTATATAAAAAACATATTTCAGTTCTTTAATCATTACATTTTTTCTGGAGTATTGACTCCCAAGATGTTCATTCCTAATTTTACAACAATAGATATAATTTTCAAAAAAACTAGTTTATCATCTGAAATTTTATTATCTTTATCAATAAATCTTTTTTCTACGTCATCTTTACCTTTATTCCAATAAGAATGAAACTCAGAAGATAATTCATATAAATAAACTGGAATTCTGTGAGGCTCTAATTTGTTTGAAGAAGTTTCCAAACATCTAGGCCATTCAGAAACTTTTTTTAAAATTTTAATTTCATCATTTGAATAATTATAATTTTGATTTTTAATTTTTAAATCATCATTGATATTCAAGCCAATATTTCTAAATACAGAGCTGATTCTAGCATAACAATATTGAACATAATAAAGTGGATTATCTTTAGATTTTTCTTTTACTTTTAAAAAATCAAAATCCAATTCAACATCATTACTTCTGCTTAACATTATAAAGCGTGTGGCGTCTTTACCCACTTGTTCTATTAAATCTTCAACTGTTATATAATCACCTTTTCTTTTTGACATTTTAAATGGCTTCCCATCTTTAATTAATTTTACAAGCTGGCTAACTTTGCAAGACAATATATTTTTTTTTCCAGAAATTGCTTCAACAACAGCCGTAATTCTTTTTATATAGCCAGCGTGGTCGGCACCCAAAATATTAATTAATTTATCAAAATTTCTATTAATTTTTGTATTGTGGTAAGCAACATCGCTTGCAAAATAAGTCCAAGTTAAATCATTTTTTTGTAAAGCTCTATCTTTATCGTCACCAAAATCTGTTGATCTAAATAATAATTGCTCTCTTTCAGTCCACTTGCTTTTATCTTCACCTTCTGGTGCTTTAATTTTACCTGTATAAACATGTTTAGATTGTTTTAGTTTTTCAATTACTTTTTCTACTTCTTTATCATTAACAATTTTTGTCTCACTAATAAAATTATCATGTTTAATTCCTAGGTCATTTAAATTTTTTTTAATTAAATTTAATGATTCATTGATTGAGAGTTTTTTTAAATGGTTTTCTATATCTTTAAAATGTTCAAAGTTTGTATCTTTATTATTCTTAATAATATTCTTAGCTATATCTTTTAAATAATCACCTGGATAAAGATCAGGATTATCTAATGGAAACTTTTCATCGAATAATTTTTCTCTAATTCTTAAATAAACAGAGTAGTTAAAATGAGAAATTTGATTACCGTAGTCATTTACGTAGTATTCTTTTTCAACAATATTATTATTAAATTTTAATAAATTTGAAATAACGTCTCCCAAAATAGCACCTCTGCAATGTCCAACATGCAAAGGACCAGTAGGATTAGCAGAAACAAATTCTACTAAATATTTTTTTTTATCTTTATTTGATGAACCATAATTATAAGAAGTATTAATCAATTCATTTGCAAAATTATTCCAATAATTTTTGTTAAATTTAATATTAATAAACCCAGGTTTTGCGAAAGATATTTGCTCGATAGTATCATCTTCTTTTTTCAATAGATCTACTATGATTTCGGCTAAAACATTTGGTGGTTTGTTATTAAATTTTGAAAGAATCATGGAAACATTTGATGATATATCAAAATCAATTTTCGGAGGTGTTGAATCTACATTAATGCCATTTAAATTTTCTGGAAGAATTAATAATTTATTTTTTTCAGCTTTTTTGATAATTTTTAATATCTTGCTTTTATATTCTTCAAATATATTCATTTTATTGATTTATAAATATTTATTGCAAATCGATCGGTCATTCCAGAAATATAGTCAGCTATAGATCTATATTTATTATGTTTAATTGGTAAAAATGTCAAAAACTTTCTAGGTTTATTTGAAATAAATTTAAACAACTTTTCAATTATTTTTTTTCCTTCATTATTTTTTTTTAAAATTTTATTATTTTTATACATTTTTGAATTTAAAAAATGCCTTATTTCATCTATTATGTTTTCATATCGAGTTGAAAAACAAACAAGTTTATCTTCAGATCTATAAACATCATTTAATTTATTAATTTTATTGACTTTAAATTTTATTAAAGAATTTCTTATTAAATCTTTAACCATAAGATTAATAGAATCTCTAGCCATTTGGTAAATCAAAACTCTGTTATTAATTTTTTTTGTTTTTCTGGAATATTTTTTTATTATATCGTTAAAAAAAGAAATTTCTTTTAGCTCATCAAGTTTAAAAAGATTGGCTCTATATCCATCTTGAATGTCATGGTTGTTGTATGCAATATCGTCTGATATGGAAGCTATTTGTGCTTCAAGTGAAGGGTAAGTTTTTAAATTAATTTTATTCTTTAAATTTTTTATCCCAATCAATTTTTCTACATCTGAATCATCATAATAAGGACCGTTGTGTTTTAAAAGTCCATCTAATGTTTCTAAAGTTAAATTTAGACCTTTAAACTTTACATATTTATTTTCTATAAACATTACTATTCTTAAAGTTTGAAGATTGTGATCGAATCCACCATGATCAATCATACATTCATTTAAAGCGTCTTCTCCAGCATGACCAAATGGTGTATGACCAAGATCATGAGCCAAACTTAAAGTTTCTGTTAAATCATCATTTAAATTTAGGTAACGTGATATTGTTCGTGCAATTTGAGCTACTTCAATAGAATGTGTAATTCTAGTTCGATAATGATCCCCTTCTGTATTAACAAAAACTTGTGTTTTATGTTTTAACCTTCGAAAAGCCGCACTATGAATTATTCTATCTCTATCTCTTTGAAATGGGGATCTATAGGCAGAATTAGCTTCACTTACAAGTCTACCTTTACTTTTAATAATTCCTAATTTTTTATAGTTTTTCATTCTTTAAAAATGACAATTTAACATTATATTAGTAATATCAGTCTTAGATGATGATTAAAGAAATTAAATTTACAGATAATGCATTAAAACAGATTAATGAAATGCTATCTAAAAAAGATAAAGGATTTTTTTTTAGAATCGCCATTAAAGGTGGTGGCTGTTCAGGTTTTCAGTATGATTTCTCTTTTGACAACAAGATAGAGAGAGATGATCTAAAACATAAAAATATAATAATTGATAAAAAATCTGCTGAACTATTAAAAGGCTCAGAAGTTGATTATGTTAATGAATTAATAGGTGATAATTTCAAAATCAGCAATCCACAAAGCAAATCTTCTTGTGGTTGTGGTGTTTCTTTCTCGCTTTAATGATCATCGGTTCCTGGAATGTAAATTCAGTAAGAGCACGAATTGAAAATATTAAAGAATATTTAAATAAGTTTTCCCCAGATATTCTAATGATGCAGGAAATTAAAACACCTGATGAAACTTATCCTTATGATGATATTAAATCTGCTAAATATGAAAATTATGTATTTGGTCAAAAGAGCTACAATGGAGTAGCAATTATTTCAAAGAAAAAATTAGATAATATTAAAAACGATATTTTTAAAGATAAAAATAAACAATCAAGAATAATTTCAGCAGAAATTAAACATAAAAAAAGGAATATAATTTTAATTAATATTTATACCCCAAACGGAAACCCTTTGGATACAGAAAAATACACTTATAAGCTTTACTGGTTAGACAGCTTAATTAAAAAAATAAAATCTTTATCAAAAGAAAATGAAAATATAATTATAGGTGGTGATTTTAACATAATACCTTCAGCAGAAGATGTTCATAATCCAAAAAATTATGAAAATGATGCTTTGTTTAGATTAGAAATAAGAAAAAAATTAAGAGAACTAATTAATTTAGGCTTTCATGATGCCTATAGATTTATACATCCAGATAAAGAAGGATATACTTTTTGGGATTATACAAGTGGTGCTTGGCAAAAAAACAATGGTATGAGAATTGACCATTTTTTAGTTTCTAGTTCTTTAGTTAATATTGTTAAAGATGTTAAAATAAATAAATTTCCTCGTGGTAGACAAAAACCATCAGATCATACACCTATTGAAATTGAATTAGCTTAAAGATTTAATTTTATTTACTAATTCTTCATTTATATTTCTTGAACCTTTATCAAGTCTATTTTTATGTCTTCTTTCACCTGGTAATCTAACTCCATCCATAGATTTCATTTTATCAAAAAATTCATTTGAATGCTTATTCCAATCATTTCCAGATAATTTTTCAGGTGAAATTGCCAATATAAACTCACCGCCGCTTGGTGGTCCTCCATCATTGTTATCTTTAGTTGCAGTTTCATAGCTAAAATTAT
>Ga0208642_1000166_pt1 | contig 34979 bp, 26 predicted proteins | sample ETN02SmetaG_4_FD_185790 | JGI IMG/M metagenome (GOLD analysis project Ga0208642, IMG submission 185790) | Marine microbial and viral communities from oxygen minimum zone, Eastern Pacific Ocean - ETNP2014F10-02SV251 (SPAdes) (version 2) | ecosystem: Environmental > Aquatic > Marine > Oceanic ...
CCTGATGCCCACGTGCGTGGCATGCTGTTCTGGCTGATGGGCGACGTCAATGAGGCCCGTCCCGGCCCGCTACGGGTGGCGGTGCTGGTGGTGTCGCTGTTTGCGGCATACGGCTTTGCGCGCAGCCTCAACCTGTTGGCCCTGGGCGAGCTGCGGGCTGAGTCACTGGGTGTGAACACTGGCCTGATACGCCTTGGCCTTTTCTTTGTTGCCGGCATCTTGACCGCGGCGGCTGTCACGCTCGCCGGCGCCATCGGTTTCGTCGGGCTGGTGGTGCCACACATGGTGCGGTTGTGGGGCGGCTCAGATCACCGGCTGGTAGTACCGGCCTCGGTACTATTGGGCGGTACCTTACTGGTTCTGGCTGAACTACTGGCCCGGACGATCCTGGCGCCCAGTCAGTTGCCAGTGGGCGTGATCACGGCTTTCCTCGGAGTACCGGTGTTTTTGTACTTGCTGCGCCGGGGTGGTGCTGGAGGGCGCCCGTGAGCTTGCTGTCGCTGGAGTCTGTCAGCGTCGAGATCGGCGACACGAAGGTGTGCCACCACCTCAGTATGGGGTTGGGCGACGGTGAGGTATGGTCCATTCTCGGTCGCAATGGGGTGGGTAAATCCACGCTGCTCAAGACCATGGCCGGGTTACGGATGCCACAGCGTGGTGCTATTCAATTAGGCGGCACTGGACTGCAAAACCTCTCCCGGCGTGAGCGAGCACAGCGTCTGGGAATTTTATTCCAGGACAGCGAGAGCCTGTTCCCGGCAACAGTGCTGGAGACCGTGCTGACCGGGCGTCATCCCTGGACTAGCGCCATGCGCGGCGAAAGCGCCGACGATGTGGAGCGGGCCCGGCAGGCACTGGCATGTGTTGGTCTAGCTGCATTGGCTGGGCGCGATTTGACATCACTTTCAGGCGGTGAGCGCCGCCGGGTCGATCTAGCGGCGCTGATGGTTCAGGAACCGCGTATCGTTCTGCTCGACGAGCCGGGTAATCACCTGGATATGCACTATCAGGTTGCCGTGCTGGGCGACCTGGTCCGCGACTGGAAGGCGGCCGGAGGGGCGGTAGTGGCGGTCATGCACGACGTTAACCTGGCGTTGCGGTTCAGTGATCACCTAATGCTGCTGTACGGCGATGGAGAGGTAGCCTGCGGCACCATTGGGGAGCTTGCCAGCGAGTCCGCGCTGTCTCGTCTTTACGGCCACCGCATGGAGCGAGTAACGACCGCGACTGGCGAGTGGTTTTTTCCAGTCTGATCTCAATTTCTGTTGACAACGTGGGTGCGGGCCAGTAGTTTCCCGCCCTGATCCCTGCAGGTGTTGCCCCTGTGCTCACGGGTGCAACCAAACGGGAAGCCGGTGCGCACGGTTCGTGCAATGCCGGCACTGCCCCCGCAACGGTAGGTGAGTCAAGGATGCGGCAGAGAAGCCACTGCGGCTGCGGCCGTGGGAAGGCGCTGCATCCGGAGCCGACAGGCCCGCTCACAAGTCCGGAAACCGGCCTGTCGAGGTCCCTTTAAAACCGCGTGGGGCGGTGGCGGGCTGCATTCCTCAATGCCTGGCTGGCGGCGCCTCACCCTGATGCACACGGGTGGTGTGCCGGAGATAACCAGTGAAAAAGCATGCGTCACTTGCCGTTTTGGCAACCTTTCCCTTGGTTTTTTGTGCGCCCATGACACAGGCCCTCGAGCCAGTGATTGTAACCGCAACGCGCACCGCACAGACCGCCGACCAGGTATTGGCGCCGGTGACCGTCATTACGCGTCAGGATATCGAGCAAAGCGCGGCCCAGGATTTAGGTGAACTGCTGGCAGGGCAAACCGGCCTCGAGGTGACCCGTAATGGTGGTTACGGTAAGAATACCAGCGTTTTTCTGCGCGGCACTAACTCCGGGCACGTGCTGACATTGGTAGACGGAGTCAAATTGTATTCTGCCACCATCGGTGCCACGGCTTTCCAGTTTCTGCCCCTGGATCAGATCGAGCGCATCGAGATCGTGCGCGGGCCGCGCTCGAGCCTGTATGGATCGGAAGCGGTTGGTGGTGTCATCCAGGTTTTCACTCGACGCGGTGATGAGGTCGTCAGGACCAACGCGCATGCGGGTTTTGGGACTTACAACACGATCTCTGCGGGTGCCGAGATATCGGGCCCGGCCGAAGGTGGCCGTTTTGGTCTCAGCGTCAGCGCTCTTGACACTGATGGCATCGACAGCACCGTTGGGGCCCAGGTCGATCGGGATGGCTATGACAATGCCGCCCTCAGCGCCCGCTGGCACAGTGGCCCCAGTGCCAATGGCGAGATCGATCTGTCGTTGCTGGCCGCCTCTGGAAACACCGAGTTCGATAATTCCTGGGTCGCCCCAACGGTGCGGCATGACTCCGATTACACCGTGGCGGTTGCCGGCGCACGCTGGGCCTATTTTGCTGAGGACGGCTGGATCAGCACGCTGCAGGCAGGCCAGAGTCGCGATGACTCGGACACTTTCTCCGACGGTGCCTTGGACGGTCGCTTCGACACAACTCACAACCAACTCGGTTGGCAGATCGACTGGCCGGTGGCCGACATGCACCTGCTGACCGCCGGCTTGGACTATGCTGCCGACAGCGTGGACAGTCTGGTGTCCTACGATGCCAGTTCACGAGACAACCTGGGGGCATTTGGCCAGTGGCAGGGAAGTTACGGTCGTCAGGAGGTGGTAGCTGCTTTGCGCTGGGACGACAATGAACAGTTCGGCAGCCACAGCACTGGCAGCATGGATTACGCCCTATTACTTGACCAGGGCCTGCGGCTGAACGCAGGCTACGGGACAGCGTTCAAGGCACCGAGTTTTAATGATCTCTACTATCCAGATTTCGGTAATCCTGACCTTGCTGTTGAAGTCTCTTCATCGATCGAACTCGGTCTGAGCGGCGGTAACGACAACGGTCGCTGGTCGTTGCGGGGTTTCCGGATGCAGATCGATGACCTGATCGCCTTCGACGCAGTTACCTATGCGCCGGTCAACGTGGATGAGGCCAGGATCGATGGTATCGAACTCGATTGGGTGGGCGAGTGGTACAACTGGGCGGTCGCTACCGGACTTACGCTGCTCGACCCGGTTGACCAACTCACCGGCAAGCAGTTGCCGCGGCGGGCGAGACAAACCGGCCATTTGCGGGCCCAGCGTGACGACGGGCCCTGGGGTTACGGCTGCAACGCGCAGTACCAGGGTAGCCGCTTCGACGACAAGGATAATACGGTAACGCTGGACAACTACCTGTTGCTGGATGGTCACCTCAGTTACCGGTTGACACCGGCTTGGTCGATCAAGGCCGAGGCCGGCAACCTGTTGGATACCGAGTACCAGACTGCCGCTGGCTACCAGGAATTGGGCCGCACTTTGTTCGTGCGGTTGGCCTATCGCGACGCCGGCTAAGTCGGAACCTCAACCGCCACTGCGGGCGCGGTCGATGATTTCGCACAACTCGCGCATACCCTCGAGGACCCGCGGCGAGTGCCGGTGTAGCAGGTCGGCATTCACAGAAAAGAGGTGGCCGGCGGCCACCGCATCGATCTTGTCCCAGGTTTGCCAGTCGTCGAGCCAGGCCGGGGCGCCCGCTGTTGTGCCCCCGGCGATGATGATCTGGGGATTACGGGCGATTACTGACTCGCGTGAGACCACGGGGGCAATATCAGGTAGGTCCGAGAACACGTTGCTGGCACCACAGTGCACCAGCAGCCGGCTGACCAGGTGGCTGCCATTGAGCGTAATTAGCGGCTGGTGCCAAACCTGGTAGAAGACGCTGAGTACTGGCCGTTGCTGGTAGTGTTGCTGGATCGCTACCGCCTTGCTGCGAAAGGCACTGGCGAGGGCCGCACTCGCCTGAGCGCGGCCAATCAGCGTGCCGACACGGGCAAGGGTAGTGGCAAGCTGATCCAGCGTGGCGGGTTCGGCCCGGTACACCGTCAGCCCCAGTTGTTCCAGGCGTTTGACCAGTTCGGCGGGGTTACCGCTGGCCCACGCCAGTACCAGGTCCGGCTGCATTCGCAATATGGTCTCGAAGTTGAAACGGTTGTGGGAACCGATGCGTGGCACTTGTTGAGCGGCTTCCGGAAAATCGCTGTGCTCAACCGCACCGACCAGCAGGTGGCCGCCGCCCAGGTGGAAGAGAATCTCGGTCAGGTCAGGAGCCAGGCTGATTACCCGCTGGGCTGGGCCAGGCAGGGTCACAGTATTGCCGGTATCATCAACCACCGAAACCTGGCCGGGCCAGGCAAGACCGACCCAGGCGAAAAGCAGGACGATGATTAGTCCTAGTGGGAGTGTACGAAATCGCAACGTTTGCGCTGGCCGCCTGCCAATCAGAGCCAGTACGCGGCAGTCGTCATAACTCGGCTTGCCGCCTGCATCAAGCGCTTGACCGGTTGCGGTAAGTCCAGGGCTCCGGCCGCACGCGCGCTGCACGCGTGGCGGTGTTCATCTTGTTTCATGACCTCGATCACGGCACGGCTGCGCGTGTCACTGGCAGGTAGGCGGTCCAGGTGACTGGCTAGGTGACCTTCGACTCGCTTTTCAGTTTCCTCCAGAAATCCTAGGTTCCAGCGGTCGCCGGCCAGTCCCGCTGCGCTGCCGATAGCAAAAGCGCCGGCGTACCACAGCGAATTCAGCAGGCTTTTGCGGCCATCGAGTTCCCGCAAGCGACCCTCACACCAGTTGAGGTGGTCGCTCTCCTCTGCCGCCGCCTGTACCATAGTTTGGCGCACGCGGTTCGAACGGGCCGTGACGGCTTGGCTCTGATAAAGCGCCTGGGCGCAGACTTCACCCACATGGTTGACCCGCATCAGGCGGGCCGACTCTTGGCGCTCCGCGTCGGTCATCTCCCCAGGTGCAAGGGCAGTGGCCGGGTCAGGTCGCCCGGTGCCCCGAGGTGTGCCAAATACCGTGGTCAGAGCCGCATCGAGCCCGGTAATCAACTGGTCGACTGGCGAGTAACTGCGGGCAGGCATGGGTATTGTCCGGGAGGTGACTGCGGGTCTGGTTCAAATGGACCAAGGCGTGGCGGTTATTCTAGAAGCCCCCGGCCTCGGGGTAAACGAACAACTGCAGTTGCGGAGCCGCGGCTCAGATGATCAGCCGGCGCCTGATCAACACTACCGCGATCCAAGTGGCGGCCAGGGCGAACAGAACCAGTACTCCGAGGTGCAGCCCCAGGTCCGTGACAGGTTGACCGACCACGATTGGGCGGATGACAGCCACGGCGTGGGTCAGCGGCAGAAACTGCACCGCTGCCTGCATCGGGGCCGGCAGGGTGGTGGTGGGGTAGAACACCCCACAGAGGATGAACATGGGTGTCATCACCAGCGTGAGATAGAAATTAAAAAATTCGTAGCCCTTAGCGACGGCGGTCATGATGAGCGCTGGCGCTGCAAAACAGTAACCGGTGAGGAAGACCACGGGTAGGGCGAACAGGGCAGACCAGTCTTTGGTTGCACCAAGCAGCGCTGCGATACCAAGGATCGCTGTTCCGCTGATGAGGCTCTTGCTGGCACACCATAGAAGCTCACCGAGTACGATATCGTCGACCTCGGCCGGCGTGGCGAGAATGGCCTCGTAGGTTTGTTGGGGCACCATGCGCGTGTAAACAGACCACATGGCTTCGAAACTGGCGGTATTCATGGCCGAAGAGGCGATGATGCCCGAAGCGAGAAAGGCAATGTAAGGCATGCCGGCCATCTCGCCGATGAAAAAGCCCAGGCCGTAGCCCAGTCCGAGCAGGTAGAGGAGGGGTTCACCGAAGTGCATCAGCACGCTCGCCCCCATCAACTTGCGCCAAACCAGCACGTTGCGCCGCCACACGATCAGCGCCTCAAACCGTGGGGTGGGCAGACGCCAGTCCATCAGCTGCGCAATGCTCGCCCGGTCAGCCGCAGGAACACATCCTCAAGTCCCGAGCGGCGATGCAAGCAGGTGGACTGGGGCAGGTCACCGGCTAATGCCAGCAACTGTTCAGTGTCGTTACCGTACACATACAGGGTGTCATCGGCCCGCTCGACTCGACACCCGCCCGGCGGCTGTTGCTCGGCCAGGTCGTCCGGAATCTCATCGCGGATCTCCAGCACCTCTTTTTCGCAGTGTTCCTGTATTAACTGTACCGGGCTGCCTTGGGCAAGTAGTTTGCCGTGGTCGATGATCACCAGTTCGTCACAGAGACGTTCAGCCTCCTCCATGTAGTGGGTGGTCAGCACGATGGTTTTGCCACCGCGTTTCATGCGGTGCACCAGTGACCACATCATATGCCGGGCCTGGGGGTCCAGGCCAGTGGTTGGCTCGTCCAGCACCAACAGGTCAGGGTCGTTGATCAGAGCCCGTGCAAGGGTTAAGCGGCGCTTCATGCCGCCCGAGAGCGTATTGATACGGTCACCCGAACGGTGGCCGAGCTCCACCATCTTTAGCAGTTGCGGAATGCGCTGCTCGAGTGTGGCGGGGGGAAGGCGGAAGTAGAGCCCATAGATGCGCAGGTTCTCAGCCACGGTAAAGTCAGGATCGAGGTTGTCGGCCTGGGGCACGATGCCGGTGCGTTGGCGAATCTCGCGGCGGCTGATGTCCACATCCCGGCCGAACAGTTGCAGGGTGCCGCTACTGCGTGGTGACTGGCCTAATAGCATGCGCAGGGTGGTGGTCTTGCCGGCGCCGTTGGGGCCAAGCAGGCCGAAGCAGCAGCGTGGCGGGATATCGAGGTCCAGGTCCTTGACCGCCGGCTCGCCGTTGAAATGTTTGCTCAAAGCGCGGCAGTGGATCAGCGTTGCTGCAGCGTCTGGGTCGGCGGGGGAGTGCACGCCGCTGGCCGTGTCGGTCATCTTTACTTCTGCTCAGGAGCCGAATTGGGTCTGATACCAGCCCGGCAACTCGGCAATCGATGGTAACTCCCAGTCACAACTCGTGGGCAGCGGTTCGGCAGCACTGTTGCCGGTGCGCACCAGCAGGCTCTTGAGGCCGGCAGCGGTTGCTCCGGCGATGTCGGAGTTCAGGCTGTCGCCAATCATGATGGTGTTTTCGCGTACGAATCCCGCCCGCTCCAGTGCTGCAGTGAAGAAATGCGGCTGTGGTTTGCCGATCAGTGTGATTGGGCGCGAGATCACCACCTCGAGTGCGGCGACCATTGAGCCGAGGCCGATGCGGGTTACGCCCTCGTCTGGCCAAGTGGGGTCGGCGTGCAGGGCTATTGGCTCAGCACCGGCATTGACCAGGCGCCGGGCGATGTCGATCTCGCCAAAGTGAGGCCACAGCGTGAGGCCCATAATCACGGCAGCGACTGGCTCCTCGGTGCGCACCACCGTGTGGCCGCGTTCAGCAAATAGTGTTTCGAGACTGGCATCGCCGATCATGAAACAACGGGCTGCCCCGTAGCGGGTATTGATGTAATCCACTGCCGCCAGCGAGACGGGATAAATCTCGTTGTCCTGTACCCGGTAGCCCAGGCCAGTCAATTTTTGCTGAATCTCCTGCTGCGACATGCGCGTGGTATTGGTAACCAACAGGAAGCCACTGCCCTGCTGGCGCAAGAACTCGATTACGCTGGGGCCCTCGGCGACCGGGGCCGAGCCACCGTAGAGAACACCATCTATATCAATGAAAAACGTGGGTGCGGGCAAATGGATAAGGATTGGCGTGGCTAAAGCGCGTAGTCTAACGGGCGTGTCCTGCGACTGGAAGAAAGTAATATCAGGGCAAAGCAGGCCGGCTGGTTGCGGCCGTAAATCATGCTGGGGCAAAGTAGATCGACCATGGAAAGTGGACAGGATAATCTCAGAAAGCGCTTCCTGAGTTGGCAGTGCCTGCTACGCCAGCGGGCTATGCGTTCCGGCGGTGGCAGGCCAACACCCGGAATGCGTCCGTGTCTGTCGCTGTCCGACTCAGGCACGTTCTCCGAGGACGTTACCGTCTTGATTAACCACAGCGAGCCTGCGGCGGATGCCGCCTACTTTCGCCACATGGTCTTGAAGACCCACGATCCGGTGGAACGTTATGGCGATGCGCTGAAATACCTCGCGGCATCCTACTACCAGCGGCCGCATGAGTTTGCAGACGAGATGACGGGGTTATTTGCTGCGGGCGGCCTGCTGGCGCGGGCGCTGCGTGCGCGCAAGGCCTGCAAGCTCGATTTCAAGCAATTCAATACTTATTTCCACCTGCCATGCAGTATCAGGCAATTGGGGCAGGATAGCGACGGCTGGCAGGTAACTTATTGGCACAATCGGCTGTTTAATCCCAACATGCCTGCTGAGGTGGTGGTGCTTGGGTTTATCCCGGACTGGAGCCAGGTTGAGCACCACGCAGGCTGATGGGCCGGTACTCGGGCGCCGTCAGGCGCGGGGACTGACACCGAGCAGGTGGTTGCGGGCGTTTTCCAGATGTTCGTTGATTGTTGTTAGCGCGCCTTTGAGGTCGCGCTTGGCGACCATATTATAGAGATGGCGGTGGTGGGCGTTGTACTGGGCAATACGCTCTGGCGTCAATATAGTTCCCTTCATCGCAGCCCACTGGGCGTGCCCGCGGGTTTCGTTGACCAGTTGGTAGAGCCAGACCATCAGGCGATTGCGCGTGCACTCGGCCATCGCCAGGTGAAACTCACAGTCGGCGCTGGAGAATGCTTCTGGGTCGCTGAAGGCTGCTTCTACTTTATCCAGTGCCTTGCGCATTCTTTCGAGGTCCATAGCAGTGGCATTCGCGACGGCTAGGCGTACGATGTGGGGTTCGAGGCCGATGCGCACATCGATCAGTTCCAGCGGGCTGGTGACGTCGGCGATTTCAGTGTGTTCGGGGAACTCGCGGTAGGTGACAAAGGTGCCGCTGCCGATCTGGCGATCGACCATGCCGAGTTCCTGCAGGCGCCGCAGTGCCTCGCGGATGGTGCCACGGGAGGTGTCGAACAGATCGGCCAGTTCACGTTCGGCCGGCAGGCGCTCATCGAAGGCATATTCACCTTCGATGATTGCGCGGCGTAGCCGCGCGGCGATGCCGGCGGAACCACCCACCGATACTGCGTCCGGTAGATCGGGTAATTGATCCAGCGGGCCAGTACTCCCAAGTTGGGAAGTTTTTTTTACTAATGCTGTGGTTACTGAATCAATCATAGCAAGTGGTTCTTAATTGGTCTAAGACTGGAACAAGTCTAACTTGGCTTTGGTTTGCTATGCAAGCCGATTTATTCCAGAAATCATTGACAAAATGCTGGCGACAACCTACTGTTGCCTTGGGGGAAAACCCACCTTTAAAGGTACTTAATTGGTCTAACGTGAGAACTTTCAAGTTGAGGTAACCCTGTTATGGCATTGGGAATACGGCGTGAGCAAGTGTTCTAAATGACCCCGGCATAGAAAACAATCGATGGCATTTCCACAGCGGCAAAATACTTGATCGTTGGCGCCGGCATTCACGGCTTGAGCACCGCTTACCACAGCCCGTTTCCCTGGAGTTGACCCAGACCAGCAACTCAACCTCGACCAGCAACGCTATATTAAAGAAGACCCCAGCCCAAAGGAGGAAAGTGGAGATGACAGATCTTGAAGCCTACGTAGCACAACCCGGCCGCGACGACCTGGTCAAGCAGGTGCGCGAGAAGATCAATGAACTGGGAATTTCCTATATCTACTACCAGTTTATTTCTGTTACCGGACGCATTGTTGGCAAGGGTATTCCGGCAGATCACTGGGAGCGAACTGCAGAAAAAGGTTTCCAGTTGGTTTATGGATCAACGGCAAATTTGTTCGTTGATCGACATGGCGATTACATTGGCTATGGCCCGGAAGCGATGGAACTGGTTGGCATCCCCGACCCGGAAACATTTTGTCAGCTGCCCTGGGACAAGCGCGTGGCCCGCGTGTTCTGTGTTTGTTTCCGCAATCGCGAAGAAAGGGAAAACCCCGGCGCACACTTGACGTCCGATTGTCGAGGCAACCTCAAGATCTTTCACCAACAGTTTAAGGACAAGTACGACATGGATTTCCGTGTTGGTACCGAACCCGAGATGATGTGGCTCAAGCGCGGCGCGGACGGCAAGCCTGACGGTGGTTTCTCTAACCCCTACTGCTACCACATCGATCAGTTCGAGTCGTTGCGTCCGGTGTTCATGCAGGTGATCAAGTATTGTTACGCCATGGGACTGGATATGATCCAGGGTGACCATGAGGACGCGCCCGGGCAACTTGAGCTCAACTGGACCTTCGATGATGTCACCCGCAACGCCGATCGCCTCGCGACCTATCGACAGATCTGTGCCCAAGTCGCGCGCGAAAACAACCTGATCGCATGCTTTATGACCAAGCCATTCATGGGGGTGTCGGCCTCGGGTTGTCATACCAACATATCGCTGTGGCAAGGCGGCGAAGAGCGCATCAACCGGCTGCACAACGACACCTTGCCCGGCATGGACGATGTCTTTACCTACTTGAGTGGTGGGGACAACCTGTTCATGCCTGACACTGACGATCCGCAGTTGCCTGGCAAGGTCGGATTGCAATGTGTTGGCGGGATCGTCAATCACCTGGGTGCGCTGACAGCTATCGGCTGTTCGACCGTCAACTCCTATCGGCGCCTGTGGGACACTGGCTTCTGGGCACCGGTCTTTGCCGACTGGGGCTACCAGAATCGCACCACCGGATTGCGCGTCTCGGCACCAGGACGCTTCGAGTACCGGGCAGTGGATTCGATGGTCAACCCATACCTGATGGGTGCGGCCCTGCTCAAGGTCTTTGAGGACGGCATCGATAACGACATCGACCCCGGTGAACCGGAGAGCCGTAACATCTACCAGGCGATGGAGGCTGGTAAGGTAGTCAAGAAGTTGCCGATGTCGCTGGGTGAAGCACTGGACCGGCTCGCCAACGATGAGGTGATCAAATCGGCGATGCCTAACGAGATGTACAAGATCTTCCACTGGTACAAAAACGACGAGTGGGAGCGATTCATGCACACCACTACTGAATGGGACATGGAGACCTACCTGGACTGCCTGCCATAAGGGGCAGGGTTTGGGGCATGGGGCCAGGCCTTTACTCGCCCGGCCCCAACCTTAGCCGGCACTTTACTTAACTGAACTTTTTCAACTGATTAGCGGAGGACTTGGCCCTATGTGTGGCATAGCAGGGTTGATTCACAGAGACCAGAGTGCCGACGTCGGCAGCGAACTGACCTCGATGCTGCAGTCTTTAAAGCATCGTGGACCGGATTCAACGGGCTTTGCCCTCTACGGCAACCCCCGTAACAGCGAGTACGTGATGCGCTTCAAGGTCGCAGAGCAGGAGGACATGCGGCACGGCTTCAGGATCCACGACCAGGTCAAGGAGCGCAAAGCAGAGGTTGACCGGCGCCTGGATGAACTCGGCGCGCGCAAGGTCAGTGAGGACGACGCAACCGAATACGCATTTCGTTACTGGCTGTCTTTTAAGGGGGACATGAAAAAATTGGCCGACTACATCGAGGATGTAGACGGGGCGGAGATTCTGTCGATCGGCAGTGCGCTGGAACTGGTTAAGGACCTTGGTGATGCGGTCACGGTCTCAGAACAGTACGGCCTCAACGGCTTCCAAGGCACTCACGCAATTGGCCATACCCGCATGGCGACCGAGTCGGATGTGGATATTCGTTCGGCTCATCCGTACTGGGCGTATCCCTTCAATGACATTGCAGTGGTGCACAATGGTCAGTTAACCAACTACTGGGGTTTCCGTCGTGAAATGGAACGTCGCGGGCATCGTTTTATGTCCAATTGCGACTCAGAATTGATCGCGGTATACGTGGCAGATCGCATGGAGTGTGGCGACAACCTCGAGGAGGCCATGCTCAGGTCAGTGGGTGAACTCGATGGCGTGTTTACTTACGTGGTCGCTACTTCGGACCAGTTGGGAATGGCCAAGGACGTGATGGCGGCCAAGCCGATGGTGCTTTACGAGAGCGAGGATTTTGTCGCCCTAGCCTCGGAGGAGGTCGCCATCCGTAGTGTATTCCCGCACGAGATAGACACTTATGATCCCTATGAAGGGGAGGTGATGGTATGGCAGAGCTAGACACCGCGCATGAATCCCATGAACTGGGCATGCACAGCGAACAGTTAACCGGACGCACCCAACAGGTTTTTTTCTCTGCACAAGAGTCCGATAACCTCACTTATCCGTGGGCGCCACAGGTTGATATTGCCAAGACTGCAGAGTTTGATGCCACGGAGATGGATTCTATGGCCGTCAACCTGGAGATTCGCAAGCTGATGGAGCAGGGTTCCGGCACTATCACGGTACTGAATCCCGGGGCCAAGCACTCGCTGGGTGTGGGTATTCTCAGCCGGCTGAACTTGCGTTTCGAGGGCAGTCTGGGGTATTTCGGCTGCGGATTGCTGGACGGCCCCAACGTGGTGGTAGCCGGTCGGGTCGGATGGTCCTGTGCCGAGAATATGATGGCAGGGACCCTGGTGGTGGAGAAGAACGGTGGCTCGACTTTTGGCGCAGCTATCCGTGGCGGTGACCTAATCTGCAAGGGTGATGTCGGCAGCCGTACCGGCATTGACCAGAAAGGAGGCACTATCATTGTCGGTGGCCGTACGGGTGCGTTCTCCGGTTTCATGATGCAGCGGGGCCGCATGATCATACTTGGAGATGCTGGTAAAAACCTCGGCGACTCTATGTACGACGGCACCATCTACGTGGGTGGCAAGATTGAGGACCTGGGTGTAGACGCTATCGAGAGCGAGATGAGTGAGCTTGAATGCCAGTGGCTGAATCGAAAGCTTACTCAGTATGATCTGGAGGCGCCCAACGGCGTTGAGAACATGACCAAGGTCATCTCGGGTAAGCAGTTGTGGAACTACGACAACCTAGAGCCGACCGAGAAAAAGCTCGTACTCTAGCCTGCAGGGGAATCATCATGGCAAGCAATAGAAACAAGGACCTCATCGGCAAGAGTTTCATTTTTCCGCCGGAGGTTATGGATGATATCCACATCAAGGCCGAGCTCGGCCGCTATCGGATGCGGGGCTTTTCATTGTTCAAGAAGATCCCCAGCTGGGACGAACTGACTTTTCTGCCGGGCACCCTGACCCGATTCGTAATTGAAGGCTATCGCGAGAAGTGCTTGACTAAAACCGTCATTGGCCCGCGTGCCAAGCGGCCTATAGAACTCGATATCCCGATCTACATCACTGGCATGAGTTTTGGTGCGTTGTCCTACGAGGCCAAGACGGCGCTCGCTCGGGGAGCGACCATGGCGGGAACTGCGACCTGTTCAGGCGAGGGCGGCATGATTCCCGACGAGCGGCGCTACTCCGAGAAATGGTTCTACCAGTGCATCCAGTCACGCTACGGCTTTAACCCGCATCATCTGCGCTTGGCGGACGGCTGTGAGTTTTTCATCGGCCAGGGCTGTAAGGTAGGCCTGGGCGGTCACCTGATGGGGCAGAAAGTGACCGATCAGGTGGCCGAGATGCGTTCGCTGCCGGCCGGTATTGACCAGCGGTCGCCAGCCCGACACCCAGACTGGCTGGGCCCCGATGACTTGGCGCTGAAAATCCAGGAGGTTCGCGAGGCCACCAACTGGGAGATTCCGATCCAGCTGAAACTTGGCGCTGCACGGGTCTATGACGACGTGCGTATGGCGGCTAAAACTGATCCTGACTCGATATATATGGATGGCATGGAGGGCTCTACCGGCGCCGGCCCACATCTTGCCACCGAGGAGACCGGCGTACCGGGGATCGCTGCCATTCGCCAGGCGCGGCGGGCACTGGAGGATGTCGGTAAGTCCGACGACATTACGTTGATCTACGCCGGCGGTATTCGCAACGGCGGCGACGTGGCTAAGGCGCTGGCGCTGGGCGCCGATGCCGTGGCGATTGGCCACTCAGCCATGATGGCGCTTAACTGCAACAAAGATATTCCAGAAGCCGATTTTGAAAAGGAGGTGGGGGTAGAGGCAGGCTATTGCTACCACTGCCACACTGGGCGTTGTCCGGTGGGTGTTGCCACCCAGGACCCCGAGTTGCGTAAGCGCTTGAACCCTGATGAGGCGGCAGAGCGGGTCTATAACTTCCTGCACACTTTGACTATCGAGTGCCAGATGATGGCTCGAGCTTGCGGCAAGACTAACGTGCATTCGCTGGAGCCCGAAGACCTGGCAGCGTTGACCATGGAGGCTTCTGCGCTTGCTCAGGTGCCGTTGGCTGGATCGCAGCACACCGTTGGCCGCCCGGATATGACCCGATTCTGAGGAAAGACCCATGGCATACGAAAAAGACATCGATCATTTCATCAAAAACGAAGGCCTTGACTCGGAGCGCGAGCAGACCATCGGCCAGCACATTGGCTACCGCTATGACGTTAACCTGGTGCCGGATTACGAGCGCGTCACGCCTTTTCTGCAGCAATACCTTGAGGTCATGGGGTGGGCAGATTTGAACTGGCTGGAGGACGTTCACATGGGTTACGAGGAGGGTCGACCGGCGGTGTTCGACCGCAACATCAACGGTTGGGTTTCGGTGCCCGAGAACATAGAGCTGCCGGATAACCAGCAGGACCGTGACATGATTGCGCGGGAGTTGCTGATCAAGTTCCAGATGTCTGCGCGCCACCCCATGGTCGATCTGAGAAAGGCGTACGGCAAGTTCTAGCGCGTTGCGCCAACAGTCTACCCTGGAGCGGTGATTGCGTGGGCCTGGCCGAAGCCCCCGCGCTGGCAAAATCGAGGGCCCCGGCGGCAAGCGGGTAGAGCCGCAATGGCGTTCTGCCGTAACCGGCTGACGGCATCCGGTACGCAGCAAAGGGATGACACGGGAACAATTGCAGCCCTCATGAACGCCGGGAGCAGACGGTTTTGAGTCTGGTAACTAGAACCACTAACAGCGCGGACTACCGCGACATCGATGGCCGTGTGCTGGCGGCCCGCATGCGGGAGCAGACCGTGGCCGGGGTCTCGCTCGAGGGACTGGAAGCGACTGTGATCGGCCACTCCGAGATCGTCGGCAAGCCAATTGCTTTTCTGTTAATGGCAGAGGGGGCGACGGTGACGGTCTGTCACCACCTGACCCGGGAAGTGGCGCTGCACACTCGCCGAGCCGATGCGGTTTTTGTTGCCGTGGGAAAGGCGGGTCTGATCAAGGGTGAGATGTTAAAGCCCGGCGCTGTCGTCATAGATATTGGTATCAACCAAGTTGAAACCGAGTCGGGAGCCACCCGGGTGGTAGGCGACTGCGACTACGATTCCTGCCGATCGGTTGTAGGCTGGATCACCCCGGTACCAGGCGGCGTTGGCCCCGTGACGGTGGCGGTGTTGATGCGTAATACCCTGGTTGCAGCCAATCGGCTCAAGGAACGCTACATCGAGCAATTCAGCAATCATCTGTAAGGCACCCGTGAGCCACCGAGGGCAACCGGCTCTAGCCCGCGGCAGGCCCGACAAACAACTCCAGAGTGAAACCACATGGCTACAGTACCCAGTGACATCGATATTGCCCGCGCCGCCAGCGCCCTGCCCATAACTGAGATCGGGGACAAACTCGGCATCCCACCGGCCTCCTTGCTGACCTATGGCCCGACCAAGGCCAAGATCGACTACGACTTTATCGAATCTCTGACAGAGAAGCCGGACGGGCGCCTGGTCCTGGTTACTGCCATCTCGCCGACGCCTGCGGGTGAGGGCAAGACCACCACCACGGTGGGCCTGGGTGATGGTCTGAACCGGATCGGTAAAAACGCGCTGATTTGCCTGCGTGAACCCTCTCTCGGGCCCTGTTTCGGCATGAAGGGCGGGGCCGCCGGCGGTGGCTACGCCCAAGTGGTGCCGATGGAAGACATCAATTTGCACTTTACTGGCGATTTTCATGCCATTGGCGCAGCCCACAACCTACTTGCTGCACTTATTGACAACCACATTTACTGGAGTAACGAGTTGGAACTGGATGTTCGGCGCATCAATTGGCGGCGGGTGGTGGACATGAACGATCGCGCCCTGCGGGAGATCATAGTGTCGCTGGGCGGTGCGGCCAACGGTTTTCCGCGCGAGGGCGGATTCGATATCACTGTGGCGTCGGAGATCATGGCTATCTTCTGCTTAGCCGAGAATTTGCCCGACCTGCAGCGGCGTTTGGGTAACATCATCATCGGTTATACCCGTGACCGGCAACCGGTGCATGCCCGTGACCTCAACGCCCCGGGGCCCATGACGGCCCTGTTGCGCGATGCCTTCATGCCGAACCTGGTGCAAACGCTGGAGAACAATCCCGCGCTGATCCATGGCGGCCCCTTCGCCAATATTGCCCATGGCTGTAACTCGGTGGTGGCCACCAAGACCGCGCTCAAACTATCCGACTATGTCATCACCGAAGCTGGGTTTGGCGCCGACCTCGGGGCCGAGAAGTTCTTCGATATCAAGTGCCGCAAGGCCGGTCTCAAGCCTGACGTGGTGGTATTAGTTGCAACTGGCCGGGCGCTGAAAATGCACGGTGGGGTGGCAAAAGGCGAACTTAACAAGGAGAACGTTGCTGCGTTGCAAGCGGGTCTCGAGAATCTCGGTCGACACCTGCGCAATATCGCTCAGTTTGGTGTACCGGCGGTAGTCGCCATCAACTGCTTTACGGCCGATACGCCGGCCGAGAACAATGCCATCCGTGACTACTGCGCCGAGTTTGGGGTGAAGGTTTTTGAATGCAGTCACTGGGCCGATGGTGGCGCAGGTACCGAGTCGCTAGCCCAACATGTGGCTGGGCTTGCAGATTCTGGTCATTCCCAGTTTCGGCCTTTGTACGAAGACCACCTGCCGTTGTGGGAAAAGGCTCGTAGTGTTGCCCGCAGTCTCTACGGAGCTGATGACATCATTGCCGACAAGAAGATCCGCAATCAATTTCAGGAATTTGACGAACAATATGGCCATTTCCCCGTGTGCATGGCCAAGACCCAGTACAGTTTTTCCACCGACCCCAGCCTGCTGGGTGCGCCATCGGGTCATGTAGTGCCGATTCGCGAACTGCGCTTGTCGGCTGGTGCCGAGTTTTTGGTCGCAATTTGCGGCGACATCATGACTATGCCGGGATTACCCCGGGCCCCGGCCGCCAACAATATTTTCGTAAACGACCAAGGCGAGATAGAGGGTCTGTTCTGAATTTGCGGTGGTACAGGAAATATCCCATGCCCTGCAATTCGGGCTTACCCTCCGCGCGGCCTCGTTAGGGTGTAGACCGCGCCAGATCGCTAAGGGGCAGAACAATAAGTTGCCGCTTAACGAAGTCGGCAACTAAAAGGGGAAGGCAATGGAGGATGTCGTTCAGGCGGTTGGTGAGGACATCGTCGGCGCCGTGCTAGTAGTCGGCGGTGGCATCGCCGGCATGCAGGCCTCGCTCGACCTCGCCGATTCGGGCTACAAGGTCTATCTGGTTGAGTGTGAGTCGGCTATTGGCGGCCACATGGCCAAGCTCGACAAGACTTTTCCTACCAACGACTGCGCCATGTGCACCATCTCGCCCCGGCTGGTTGACGTCGGGCGACACCTCAATATCGAGCTGTTGACCGACAGTGAAGTCGAAGCGGTGGTAGGAGTGCCGGGGGCCTTCAGCGCCAGTGTGCGCACCAAACCGCGTTACATCGACCTCGACCGCTGCAACGGCTGCGGCGAATGTGCCGAGGTCTGCCCGGTGCCAGTCAATGACGCCTTCAACGAGGGTATCAGCCAGCGCCAGGCCGCTTATAAACTTTATCCCCAGGCAACGCCGGACGGCTACGCCATAGATAAGCGTGGTGTGGCGCCTTGCCGCGATGCTTGCGCCACCGGCCAGCGGGCCCAGGGCTACATCAGTCTGATCGCAGCAGGCCGTTTCGAGGAAGCCTACCGCACCATCAAGGAGGACAATCCCTTCCCGGCAGTCTGCGGCCGGATCTGCAATGCGCGCTGCGAAGATGCTTGTACGCGTGGCCGGGTCGATGCACCGATCGCCATCCGGGCACTGAAACGCTTTGTTACTGATACCGTGCTTGCTGGACCGCGACAGCCGCTTGAACCAGTTGCACGACGCTATGAAGAGCGTATCGCCGTCATCGGTGCCGGACCCTGTGGCCTGACGGCAGCGCAGGATCTTTGCCGGGCGGGCTACGGTGTCACCGTTTACGAGGCACTGCCAGTGGCTGGGGGCATGCTGCGCGTCGGTGTACCAGAATTTCGTCTGCCAGCTGAAATTGTCGAGCGCGAGATCCAGGACATTCTCGATCTTGGCGTCGAATTGAAACTAAGCACGCCGGTCAATAGCCTCGATCAGCTTTTAGCCGAAGGCTTTGCGGCCGTGCTTATTGCCGTCGGCGCCCACGAAGGCATCCGCTTGTCGATTCCCGGCAACGAACTCTCTGGCGTACTGATCAATACCCAGTTTCTGCGTGATGTGCGGCTGGCCGAAATGGGATTGGCGACAAGTCCGGCCGGCGACCTTCAGGGCCGGCGGGTGGTGGTGCTGGGCGGTGGCGACGTTGCTTTTGACTGCGCCCGCACCGCACTTCGGCTGGGTGCCAGCGAGGTGCAGATCGCCTGCCGCGGCAGTCGTGGGGCTTGGCCCGCCAGCGAACACGAGGTCGCAGCTGCCCGCGAGGAGGGCATCGAGCTGCATATCGGGCTTAATTATCTGGGGTTAATCGACGATGGCGCCGGGACTGTGGACGGTCTTGAATGCGAACGGGTCGAGCGCTTCGAGTTTGACCAAAACGGTCGTCCCGTGGCCCAGGTGGTGCCCGATTCCCGTTTTACCATTTCGGCCGAGGTGGCCATATTTTCGGTCGGTCAGAAAGCTGGCCTCGCCTTTATCCCGGAAGATGCCGGTGTGGGCATCACCGCCAGTCGCACCATTGCCGTTGACGGCAATACTTACGCGACCGATCGGCCTGGCGTTTTTGCCGCTGGTGATGCCGTAAGCGGCACGGCCTATGTTATCGAGGCGGTCGATGGTGGCCACCGGGCGGCGGAAACCATTCGGCGCTATCTGTGTGGGGAGGCAGTTGAGCGGCTCGAGTCGACGCCGGTACCCGTCGCCGTGATTCCCGATAATGAGCTTGAAAGCAAGCAAGCCCAGGGCACGATCACTCCCACGCCGCGGGTGCCGGTGCCGACCATGGCGCCCGAAACGCGCACTACCAACTTTACCGAAATTGAGAGCGTTTATAGCGAAGCCGAGGCCCGGGCTGAGGCTGAGCGCTGCCTGGATTGCGGTATTTGTTCCGAGTGCCTGGCTTGCGATTTTACCTGTGGCGTCGATGCCATCGTCCACCAGATGGTCGAACAGCGGCGCCAGATCAAGGTCGGTGCGGTAGTGTTGGCGCCAGGCTATCAGACTTACAGGGCTGAGCTATCGGAGGAATTTGGCTACGGCCGTTACCCCAATGTCATCACCTCCTTGCAGCACGAGCGTTTGCTTTCGGCCTCAGGCCCGACTAATGGTCATGTGCAACGTCCCTCGGACGGCCAGACACCCAAAAAAATCGCTTTTTTGCAATGCGTTGGCTCGCGTGACCAAAAACACGATTACTGCTCATCTGTTTGCTGCATGTACGCCGCCAAGCAGGCCATCATGGCCAAGGAGCATGAGCCTGCGACTGAGATCCGTATTTTTATGATGGACATGCGCTCGTTTTCCAAAGGCTACGAGAGTTACTACAAGCGGGCGCGGGAAAAATATGGCATCGGCTACAGTCGTTGTCGTATTTCCGGCATCAAGGAACAACCCCTCAATAACAATCTGTTGCTGCGTTATCTCGATGACAGTGGCAGTGTGATGGAAGAGGAGTTTGATCTGGTGGTGCTGTCGGTAGGAATGGAGATCTCTCAAGGGGTGCGCGATCTGGGCCATCGCTTGGGGGTGGCACTCGATGACTACGGTTTCTGTCAGACGGTGCGCTTCGATCCCTTGCAAACCAGCCGCCCCGGTATTTACGCTGTTGGCCCGTTCCGCGAGCCCAAGGACATTCCCGACTCATTGGTCGAGGCGAGTGCCGCTGCGGCTCAGGCCGGTGGCCTGTTGGTAGCTGGGCGCCACAGCTTGACTCGGGCACCGGAATTCCCGCCCGAACGCGAAGTCGCCGAAGAGGGTATCCGCACTGCGGTCTTCGTCTGCCACTGCGGCACCAACATTGCCGGGTTCCTCGATGTTGACGCCGTTGCCCGCTATGCCGATACGTTGCCCGGGGTTATTCATACCGAGCATACGATCTACGCCTGTTCACAAGATAACGTTGCCCAGATCAGTGAAACTGTGCGCCAAACCGGTGCTAACCGAGTTGTGATCGCTGCCTGCACGCCGCTCACCCACGAACCGCTGTTTCAGTCCTGCTTGCGTGCCGCCGGCCTCAACCCTTATCTGGTCGACATGGCCAACATTCGTAACCAGTGTTCCTGGGTACACTCGCGCGATTGGGATAGAGCCACAGCCAAAGCCAAAGATCTGGTGCGCATGTCGGCTGCCCGCACAGCAGCATTGGAGCCCTTGGCCACCAGCGAGATGGCGATCGAGAGAGCAGCGTTGGTGATCGGTGGTGGCGCGGCCGGCATGACCGCGACTTTGGCGCTGGCAGAGCAGGGGTTCCCGGTACACCTGGTAGAACGGGCAGCGGAACTCGGCGGCAATCTGCGCCAGTTGTATTTCGGCCTGGGGGAATTCGGTGTCGGAGCGGGTCTTGCTGGCAACGGTACGCCTGATTCGCCGCATCAGTTATTGGTTGAGCTTGAGACTCGCATTGCATCTAATCCCCTGGTTACCCTGCACCTTGCCAGCGAACTTGTCGCCAGTACAGGCATCATGGGCAATTTCACCTCAACGGTTCGTCATCAGAATGGTGCCAGTCACGAGATCTCCCATGGCGTAGTGCTGGTGGCGACTGGCGGTGTCGAATACCGTGGCGAGGAATACGGTTATGGCAGCCGGCCCGACATTGTCACGCAACAGCAATTCGAGGCCAGCCTGGCCGGCGATAACGTGGCACCGGATTCGGTAGTGATGATTCAGTGTGTCGGACCGGCCGAGCAGTATTGCGGTCGCATCTGTTGTACTTCGGCCCTGAAAAACGCCCTTGTTCTGAAACAGCGCAAACCCGAAGCCCGTATTACCGTTATATACAAAGATATACGTACCTATGGTTTCACAGAGCGACTCTACACCCAGGCTCGCGAGGCCGGAATTCTTTTTGTACGCTATGACGACGACCATTTGCCGGTAGTCGAAAATTCAGAGCAACTCGCAGTTCGAGTCTACGAGCCGAACATCGGGCGTGATCTTAATTTTGTTGCCGATCTATTGGTGCTCTCGACTCCGGTAGTGCCACCAGCTACAACCCACACAATTGCCGCGAACCTTAAAGTGCCCGTCGACATGGATGGTTTTTTCATGGAAGCGCATGCCAAGCTCCGGCCCATGGATTTTCTCTCCGAGGGCGTCTTCATGGCCGGCATGGCGCATTACCCGAAACTATTAGAAGAGTCTATCGTCCACGCCCGGGCGGCAGCCTCGCGCGCGGCGACCGTTCTGGCGCGCGACAGTATTACCGTTGGCGGTGCTGTGGCAGCCGTCGACCAGAGTATTTGCGTGGCCTGTTTAACCTGTGTCCGCACTTGCCCTTTCGGTGCTGCGCACATCGAAGAGAGTCTGTCAGGTGTCGGCGGAATCGCCGGAGCCGCAGCCATCGAGTCGGCATTGTGCCAGGGTTGCGGGCTCTGCGTTGCGGCCTGCCCGGCTGGAGCGATTGATCTCAAGCACTTCACCAATAATCAGATAATGGCCAAGGTCGACGCCATGTTCGCGCCAGCTACGCACGAGCACCAGCCGAAGATGATGGCATGAGCAGTTTCGAGCCTCGAATCATCGCTTTCTGCTGCCAGCATTGCGCTTATGCTGCTGCCGATTTAGCTGGTGGTGCGCGCCTCAGTTACCCCGATTCACTGCACATCGTGCAACTTCCCTGCACTGGCCGGGTCGATGTGTTGCACCTGCTGAAGAGTTTTGAAGACGGTGCTGATGGGGTGCTGGTAGCGGGTTGTTTACCGGGTCGCTGTCACTACCTCAAAGGCAACACGCACGCTCGCCAGCGGGTCGACTATCTGCGTCAGCTGCTTGACCAGATCGGCCTTGCAGCCGACCGTGCCCGCATGATCAACATCTCGGCTGCCATGGGTGCTCGCTTTGCCGAATTGGCTACCGAGTTCACGCAGCGTATTCGCGAACTCGGCCCAAATCGTTTGGCGGCCCCTTTGCAGTCACCAGCAACAGAATCCCCGGAGACAGCGTCATGATCGTGGCAGAGACAAAACCACTTGAGCAAATTCGCCAGATGTTGACCAGGCACAAGAAGGTCCTAGCGGTAGGGTGTGGCACCTGCGTTACCGTTTGTTCCGCCGGCGGCGCCAAGGAGGTTGGCATCCTGGCCGCTTCGTTGCGTATGGCCGCTAAGGTGAATAGCGAGACTCTGGAAGTTGACGAGGCCATGGTGCAGCGCCAGTGTGAGGTCGAATACCTCGAACCGCTGGCGGAGAAATTTGCCGGTTACGACGCTGTGCTCTCGTTGGGTTGCGGCGTTGGTGTGCAGTCCATTGCCCAACACCTGCCAGAGAAGAATGTTTACCCGGCCCTCAATACCACCTTCATGGGGGCGCCGACTGAGCAGGGAGTCTGGGAGGAACGCTGTCAGGGCTGCGGTAACTGCGTGCTGCACGTCACTGGCGGGGTGTGTCCGGTAACCCGTTGCGCCAAGCAACTTTTCAACGGCCCCTGCGGCGGCACCGAGGCCGGGCACTGCGAAGTGGACGAGGCCATACCCTGTGCCTGGCAAATGGTCTGGGAGCGTATCGGCCGGCTGGGCTTGATTGATGAGCTGATGGAGCTGCAGCCGGCCAAGGACTGGTCCACCAGCCGTGACGGTGGCCCGCGCCGCATTGTCCGCGAAGACCTCAGGCTGCCGCCCGATGACGAGGACTACGGGGAGAACGCGACATGAGCCGCGCAGCCAACCTTGAGGAGCCTGGCACCGGTTTTAAATCAGACTCGCATCTGGAACGGGTCCTGGCTGGTGGCCACTTTGCAGTGACCGGTGAGATAGGGCCACCCAAGAGTTGGGACGCTGAGGTGATCCGGCAAAAAGCCAAATTGCTCAAGGGTTATGTCGATGGCGCCAACATCACCGATAACCAGACCGCCATCGTGCGCATGAGTTCGATTGCGGCTGGCATAATCGTTAAGCAAGAAGGCCTGGAGCCGGTCATCCAGATGACCTGCCGCGACCGCAACCGCCTGGCCATGCAAAGTGACCTGTTGGGTGCCGCGGCCCATGGCATCAACAACGTGCTCTGCCTTTCTGGTGATCACCAGTCATTCGGTAATCACCCCGGCGCTAAAAACGTTCACGACATCGATTCGCTGCAGCTGGTGCAGATGGTCAAGGGGCTGCGCGAGGGTCACTTTCAGTGTGACGAAGAAATCAAAGGTGGCGGTCCTGGCTATTTTATTGGTGCTGCCGCCAACCCCTTTGCCGAGCCACTGGAGTGGCGTCCTTTTCGGTTGGCTAAAAAGACCGCTGCTGGGGCTGATTTTATTCAGACCCAACTGGTCTACGATATTCCTCGATTTCGCGAATATATGAAAAAGGTGGTGGAGCTCGGGGTACACGAGCGAACTGCCATCCTGGCCGGCGTTGGCCCGCTGAAATCCACTGGCATGGCCAAGTACATGCGCGACCGGGTGCCGGGAATGTCGGTGCCCCAGGAGTGTATTGAGCGCATGGCTGGCGCCGTAGCTGGTATCGACGAGGGTGATAAAAAAGCCCGGGCTGAAGCTTGGCGTGCTGAGGGAATCCAGCTTTGCATCGAGCAGATTCAGGAGATTCGTCAAATCGAGGGCGTGGCCGGCGTCCACATCACCGCGATTGAGTGGGAAGCTGCCATCAAGCCATTGGTTGAGGGTGCGGGCTTGTCGCCACGCCCGCCCATGAGAGATGGATAGCGGGCGTGGACGCTATGGTCAAGTTCACCAGTGAGTCGCTGTCTAACAGTGTGCTCGATCGTATTGGCGAGAATATCTTCCGCTGCTATCAATGCCTCAAGTGCTCCGCTGGCTGTCCTTTGGTGGAGGAATTCGACTTAACGCCAAACCAGGTCATGCGGTCACTGCAGTTGGGGGACGCTGCGGTGCTGAAAAGCCGCGCTATCTGGTTGTGTTCGAGTTGTTACACCTGTGCCACGCGCTGTCCGCAGGGCATTGATGTAACTGGCGTAATGGATGTTTTGCGTATAGAGGCGCGAGCGCGGGGTGTTGCACCCGCGATTCCTGAGATCGACCGCTTCAATAGGCTGTTTCTGCAATTCGTACGCCGCTTCGGCCAGCTGCCCGAACTTCTTTTCATTCTGGCTTACAACCTGGTGCGTGGTGAGCCCTTGCGCGACATCGCTTTGGGTTGGCGCATGCTCAAGCACGGCAAGCTAAAACTGTTGCCACGCTTCGCCCGTACACCGAAAACTGTCGAGGCAGTTGAGCGGCCACGCGATAAGGTCGCCTACTTCCCGGGCTGCGCGGCCCATTCTTCGGCCCGTGAATACGATCTCACGACGCGTTCTACCGCCGCCGCCCTTGCGATTGAGTTGGTCGAGCCACCTGGTTGGACTTGCTGTGGTGCCGGTGCAGCGCACGCCAGCGATCAGACGCTGGCAAACGAGATGCCAATGCGCACCATGGCAACCATAGAGCGAATGGGCATCGATACGGTTACTTCACCATGCAGCAACTGCTTTGCCCGGCTCAAGGTGGCCGAACACTCGGCCGTCGATGATGCTGACGCCATGCACAGGGTAGAGGTGGCAACTGGTCATGCATACCGGGGCAGCGTCAAGGTGCAACATCTGCTTGATACACTGCTGGATCGGGCTGGGCTGGATACAATCTCGCAGCGGGTGAGCCGGCCGCTTGCTGGGTTGCGGGTTGCCTGCTACTACGGCTGTCTGATTACCCGCCCTAGCCAGGTGACAGGTGCAGACAATCCGGAATACCCGGTCAAGATGGATAGCCTGGTCCAAGCCCTTGGTGCGCAGGCCATCGACTGGTCCTATAAGACCGACTGCTGTGGCGCTTCATTGAGCGTCACCCAAACACCGTTGTCACTTAAGATGTCCCGGAAAGTGGTGGCCAATGCCCAGGATTGTGGCGCTGAAGCTGTGGTCACCATGTGTCCTATGTGCCACCTCAACCTGGACGCTCGCCAGCCAGAGATGGAGCTTACGACCCCGATTCCAGTACTGCAGGCAACCCAGTTGATGTCGCTGGCTTTTGGGCTTGGTACCAAGGGTGCGCGCCTTGAACAGAATATCGTCGATCCACGACCGCTGCTTGGTACGAAAAGTTTGCTCGACTAAGAACAGCCGCTGTCGCCGTGCCGACAAAACCAGCCTGGTCAGTGGTGGCCTGGATCAGGCGGGGATATCCTCAGGTGTTTTCATCTGCTCGCGCGGCAGCAAAATGTTGAACTCAGCTCGGATGCGGGCGTCTAGCTCATCCGAGATGTGTTGTGGCCAGTGGGTTTGCAATACTTCGCTGGCCCGTTGCCGGGCACGCTGGCACATTTGCTTGGCGCCGGCCTCTGTCCAAGCACCCCGGGTATTGCGGTCCCCGGTATGCGGGTAGTAATACTCGGTATTCATTCGGCCGAGTGTTTGAGGGTGACCAAGATAGTGTCCCTCCCCGCCACACACTTCATGGATGACGTCGACCGAAAGCGTTTCGTCGTTCACTTCTATCCCGCGCACCATACGCATGACTGAGCCGTTGAGATCGTCATCTATGACATATTGCTCGTATGCCACTGTCGCCATCGAATCCAGGAAGCCGGCGGACTGGTGAATGTAGTTCGCACCGGCTAAAGCTGCGGCCGCGCTGCTTAGCCCCTTCTCATAGCCCGCCTGGATATCGGGGAACTTGCTGTCAGTCAAGGCGGCGGAGTTGTAGATCGGCACGCCGAGATGTTGCGTAAGTTGGGCCGCTGCCGCATTCATCAGGGCAAACTCAGGGCTGCCTCCAGAGAAACTACCCGTACGCAGATCGACAACGCAGGGCACAAAGCCTAGAACGACGGGATGGCCGGGACGCAGCAGGTTGAGATAAGTGAGCCCAGAAAGCTGCTCAGCGGTTAGTTGGACCAAGGTTCCGGCCAGTGCAGCCGGGGAGGTCGCCCCAGCCTGGGGTGCAGAGGAGATCACCACTGGCATCTGCTGGCGCACGATCTCGTCCAGTACTTCAACGGTTTCCGCTGCATACCGCAATGGGCTGACCATCCAGCAGTTGGTCCAGGAGATGATGGGACGCTCGCGCAGCGCACCTTCTCCACCGCTAATCATGGCAGCCAGGCGTACGATCTCTTGCACTTTCTCCGGAGAATACGAATTGCCCATGACATGCTTACGGGTCGCGGTAAGACAAGCGTAGTAAGAGTTGAGGTCGAGAGCCTCCAGCGGAATGTCTCGCGCGACCACCGGGCGCAAGTAGAAGTGAATATTTCTCAGCGAATCCACCAAGCGTCCAATATCGTACAAGTCCTGAAGACGAGTCTCGCGCACCTGTCCGTCAAGCGCCAGAACGTTGATAGCGGCGCCTCCGGTTCCCATGTGTACGCGTGTACCCCCCAGAGTAAGATCATGCTCTGAATCCTGGCCACACAGGCGTACCTCCCGTGCTGCCGTGGCAAGTGCAGCGGTTATCAGGCTGGGCGGAATAAAGACCCGGTTGCGGTCAGCATCTATCCGGGCTCCGGCCCGGCGCCACACTTCGCGACATGGAGAAGGCATGACTTCGATTCCAGTTTCCTCCAGTACCACCAGTGCGGCTTGGTAGATGCGCTCTATCTGTTCCGCAGTGAGTGGGCGATAGCGGCCACCCGCCAGGCCGGGCGGTGCTACCTTGAATTCTGGTTTAGCGACCGTGGCCGCTGCCCGCTTACGCCGTCTGCGTTTTTCTGGCTTAGCTGGCTGGCTGGTGATAGTTGTCATGGGCGAAATACTCCCGTGTTCTGTTCCAAGTCTCTACCATCACACCAGGCCTGCACCTGACGTTTGTATTCCCGTTCCAATTCTGAGATGAAACTGGGGCCTAGCAGGTAACGGTTAGCTTGGGTTTTAGATGATAGCCTCTTAGGAGTTCGGCTTTAATCCAACCCAAAGACCTTCTTTCTGTCGTTTGCCCAGGTTCGGATCACTTGATCAACTGCGAGGCCAATAAAGGCAACACAAAGGCCAAGTGTTAATCCATTACCCGTTCCATTCTTATCGGACAAGGCTTTCAAAATATATTGTCCAAGATCGTCAGTACCTATCATGGCACCGATGATTACCATGAATAGCGCAAAAACAACAGTTTGATTAACGCCCAACGCCATGTGCGGAAAAGACATGGGCAATTCAATTTTGATCCATCTTTGCAGCCGATTGACACCTGACATTGATCCCGCATCATGCAAATCTGGTGGCACACTGCGCAGTCCTTCCACGGTATAACGGGTAGCAGGAATCGTGGCATAAACGATAACTGCGATTAATACGGAAGTATCGGTTACGCCAAAAAGCATAATCACAGGAATCAAATAAATAAACGACGGAAAGGTCTGAAAGGTGTCACAAACTAATAAAATGAACTTTGTCGTATAAGAATTCTGAGCACATAAAGTGCCAACCGTAATGCCGATAATGGCTGACACAATAACCCCAAAGCTCATTAAGTACATCGTAATAAGCGCTCTATCCCACCATTCGGTCAAAGCGATAAACAACAAAAAGCCGCCAACAATAGCTGCCGAGCGTAGACCGCCTATGATGTAACCAATGCCCATTGCTAAAACAAAAGTTGCGGTAACGGGCATACTGAGATACGCAGCTTTCATTGGCATCAGGACATCAATAATGAGCCATTCATTAAACCCTTTTAATGTGAAGAAGAAAGTATCCCATATCCAATCAACGCCGGTTTGCAGAATACTTTCAATTGTGATGCCTTTGTTGTGGGGAACAATATACAAATAATTAAAACCTTCTCTAAAGAAGAAAGTGCCAATGTAGGCTAGTACAGTGCCTATTACAAAGATACCGAGAAACAGTAATGAATATTTATGGCGTCTAATAAATGTAAGATCAGCAAAATAATCCGTTTGTTTATTGGCCCACGCTAAAGACAATTTATCCAAAACAACCGCGATCAGCACAATGCAAATACCTTGCTCAATCGCTTGTCCAATCTTAAGCCCATTCAGTGCCAGCAATAAATTAAAACCTAATCCTTTGGCGCCAATAAAAGAGGCGATTACCGCCATAGCCAAACATTGCATGATGACCTGGTTGACGCCAATTAAAATATCTCGTCGTGCAGTTGGAATTAATACTTTATGCAAGAGTTGAAAATTGCCGCAGCCGCTCATCATGCCCGCTTCTAATACTTCCGGTGACACCCGTTTAAGCCCTAATACAGTCAGACGCACCATCGGCGGGGTGGCAAAAATAATGGTGGCAATTGCACCTGCATGATCCCCAATGCCAAAAAACACCATGACTGGTACTAAATAGGAAAAATGCGGCATCGTTTGCATGACATTAAGCAAAGGATTGAGCGCTGTTTCTAGCTTTTTATTTTTGTAAGCCCAGATGCCTAGAACTAATCCTAGGATAAACGAGACAGGCGCCGCAATCAGTACAAATGACAGCGTTTGCATGGACGGTTCCCATTGACCAAAAACGGAAATGTAGATTGTTGAAAAGCCTGCCAGCATTGCGAGGCCTTTTCCTTGGAGCTTATAGCCCAAAAGAATTGCGCCACCCGCAACTACGGTCCAGGGAAGCGCGGGCCAGCGCGCCCAGTTATTTTCACTAACAAAATCCCAACTGGTAAAAGTAACAATGGTTTTAACGCCGCCCAGAAGAATTTCACGAATTAAGCCTATTGAAAAAAGAATGCTCGCTGAGATCGCTCTTGTCACTATTTTTAACAACGCCTCTTGTTCAAATTCTTCAATTTCGGGGTCATAAACCTGAACAGGCATCCAGTCGTACATCAAATACTCGACCGAGTTATTAATCAATAATGGCAGGCCTGCGATAAGCGAAGGCAAACGCCAGAGATAACTGTCCTCTGATGGATGAATAAAGAGACAGAGTAAGATGAAGACAACCAACAAACCAATAAATTGAGATAATTTTGGATGGTCTATTAGGTAGTTCATCGCGGTAGAGTTAAGCGTTATTTTTCGTCTCAGCTCTGCTGCCGAACAACACATGAATTACCCTAGAAAAGTGCACGGTTCCAACAACTTCATTGTTCGCATCTACAACGGCAACTGGTTTCTGCTCACTCAACACTGCTTCCGCAACCGTCTCGATAATTGCATCTTTGGATACCTTGAGATCACTTAGCGCTTCTAAGTTGTTTATAGGATCCATCACAGATTCGATTCTTAGCACTTTCTCTCTGGGTACTTCTTCCGTAAATTTGCGCACGTACTCGGTGGCTGGATTAAGCACGATGTTGGCGGGTGTATCGAGTTGTTCGATAACACCCTCCTTCATAATAGCGATACGATCAGCGAGGCGTAACGCCTCATCAAAGTCATGCGTTATGAACAAAATCGTTTTGTTTAAAACACCCTGCAATCGAAGGAATTCATCCTGCATCTCTTTGCGAATTAGTGGATCAAGCGCTGAAAAAGGCTCATCCAAAAACCATATGTCGGGCTCAACGGCGAGCGAGCGAGCGATGCCTACCCGCTGCTGCTGACCGCCGGACAATTCTCTTGGGAAGTAGTTCTCTCTACCATCAAGGCCGACAAGATCCACCATGGCTTTAGCTCTTTTGATGCTGTCTTGTGTGCTGCTGCCTTTGACCTGCAAGGGAAACGCAATATTCTCGAGAACGGTTTTGTGGGGTAATAGGGCAAAACTCTGAAATACCATACCCATCTTGTTGCGCCGAAGCTCGATGAGCTTTTTAGTGCTCATGGCCAGCAAATCTTCACCGTCGATATAAATATCACCGGCAGTGGCGTCTGTTAACCTTGATATACAACGAAGCAGTGTTGATTTGCCTGAGCCAGACAAACCCATTACAACCAAGAGGTCGCCTTTGTGGACCTCAAAAGAGGCATTATTAACCCCGACAATGCAGCCTGCCTCCTGGAACGCCTTGGCGTCTACATTGCCCTTGGAATCCCGAAGCAATTTCTTGGCATTCTCGCCAAAAATCTTGTAGACCGAATCGCACTGAATAACAGGCTGCACGTTTTGTGTTGTATGGCCCGGGGACGACATAATTGGTTTTCAAAAGGAGTATTTGCCGGTAAAGATACCATGAATTTACGACTTTGAAACTACTATCAAACCAAAAAAAATCCCCTCCTGGCTAAAACCTAGGAGGGGGTTAGAGATTAGAGATCTATAAGGTTTTACATTCCTACTCCAGTCATTGGCTTCCAGATATCCTCGTTGTCAGCCAGCCACTTTTTACCAGCATCTTCATGGCTCATTCCATCAATGTCGACCAGTGCGGCCATGGAGCCGATCATCCCCGCGGTAAATGACATTCGGGAGAACGCCATATAGGCTGCCGGATGCGTTTTCGGAAACTTATAGTTAGCGGCTTTCTTCAGCCAGCCTTTGGGCGAACCGCATTTGCTGTCACCACCATCTTGTTTTCTGCAACCAAGATAGTATGGCGGCCACTCGATAAAGACAAAGCCGTCAGCATCGGTGAAGTTCGGTGTCCAGTTAAAGGTCAGTGTCGCACGCCCTTCTTTCTTCGCAGCCGCATGGTCAGCCCATATGGCATCAGCGCTGCCCGCAAACTTAACGGTCCAAGTGTCGCCTAATAGGGCTTCAACACGATCAACATATTCCGCGCCATGCCAACTTTGAGGGCCTTCTAAGATACGACCCTTGCCGCCAGAGTCAGGCGTTGCAAAGACGTCTGCACAGTTCAGTAGTGCTTTGTAATCCGGAAGACCCGGGCACAGGTTTTTATCAACAACCCATTGAGGGACACCCACTTCTTCCAGTGTCATCGCAGCATGTGTTCCGGCATCAATTAACCCGCCTTTTGCCATTGCGGCATAAAAGGACTTCCCAAAAGTTGACTGCCAGACTTCATGCGATATCGTGACGTCACCGTTGCGAATGGACTCATAAACGGCTTGAGTATCTGCCGATACGTATTCGACATTGTTGCCCATACTTTCAAAAATCCCACCGATAACATAGGCCATTACCACCTGGCTTGACCAGTTATGTGTCGGGATGACGATGGGTGCACTGCTGTCAGCTGCTCGAGCTGTCCCTGATAATGAAAATAGGGACATAAAAACAGCCGTAAGCAAGGTCTTAAAAGGTTTTGAATATAAAAATTTCATACGATCCTCCTTGTGTTGGCAGTGTTGGCAATTGTCGCCTGCCTATGGTTCAACCCATGTGTGCTGGAACACCCCATTAGCCATATCCGTGCGTTTTCACGTATTTACCTTTCTCAAAGAAGCAAGCCCCCTTGACCATGGGCCAGATAACGTAGACGTCTGAGCCCTTGTCACAAGCGCCACTCTTCAGGCGTGTTTTACCTAATGATTTGGTTACCGCAGGGAAACTGGCTTCCAACTGAATGCCAGCGCTATATGGTTGTTGCGTTACCCTCCTGCCCGCCATTAACGGGCGGTCAAGGGTAAGTTTAGCCGGATTATCGGGTGTTTGACCATAGGCCAAAACCACACCTTTTTTTGATTATCCGTTTTCGTGGAATTCGACAGAAAAGGCTTAGAAAATAACCTGGTAGCGCATATGGGTTCTGTGGGCCGAATTACCCGGAGCAGGTGAATCTGGCCGCCAGCGCTTGGGCTTGGCCGCTGCAGCAAGGTGGCTCAAGCGCGGACCCGCTCTTTTTTCGGATCATAGAAGGGGAAAGTCACTACCGTCGCGGTCAGACGCTTTTGCTGGCCATCGAGTTTGCCGACTTCGACCTCGGTGCCGGGTTGAGCATGGGAAGTATCCAGCCTGCACAGAGCAATGTTTTTCCGCAATATGGGCGAGCGGGTAGCGCTGGTGATGACACCCACCTGCGCCCGCCCTACGTGCACGCAGTCACCATGGGTAGCGGGTTCGTTGCCTGCGAGCTCAAGCCCGACCAGTTTGCGCTGGGGGCTGGCTTTTCGATTGACTAGCGCATCGCGCCCAACAAAGTCATCTTCTTTTGTTTTGAGTGGTACGGTGAAGCCGATCCCGGCTTCGAAGGGATCGGTCTGATCACAGAACTCGTAGCCGGCGAAGACCAGGCCGGCCTCGATACGTACCATGTCGAGCGCCTCCAGGCCGAGCGGCGCCAGGCCGTGAGACTGGCCAGCTTCCCACACCGCATCCCACACCGCGGGAGAATCCGTGGGGTGACAGAAGATTTCAAAGCCCAGTTCCCCGGTATAGCCCGTACGTGAAACCATAACGGGTACACCATTCAGGTCACCCAGGCGGCCGACGGTGAAGCGGAACCACTCGAGTTCTGCCAGAGTTGGTTGGGCTGCTGGTGTCCAGATAATGTTCTTGAGGATGTCCCGACTGGCTGGGCCTTGTACCGCCACGTTGTGCAACTGGTCGGTGGAGGACTTAACCAGTGCCCGGAGGCCCAGTTTTTCAGCCTGCTTGCGCAGCCAGATACCGCCGTAATCGTCACCGCCGATCCAGCGAAAGTTGTCTGGTCCCAGGCGCAGGGCGGTGCCATCATCCAGCATGCCCCCGTGCGGATAGCACATGGCCGAATATACGACCTGGCCCACTGCCAGGCGACGGATGTTTCGGGTCAGTACGTGTTGCAACAGCGCCTCTGCATCCGGACCCAACACCTCGAACTTGCGCAACGGCGAGAGGTCCATGATTACGGCCCGTTCCCGGCAGGCCCAGTATTCGTCCACGGCACCGACATTATTGAAAACGGTTGGCAGCCAGTAGCCTCGATATTCGGTGAAGTTACGAGTCAGTTGTGCGGTGCGAGTATGGAAGCCAGTCTCGCGGGTCAGTTGGGGGTCGGCGTCCGCTGTCATTCTGTAGGCGATTGCTTTAGAAAAGGCTGGTTCCGAAGCATACACGCGTACGTGTATGTCTGTCGGATTCCAGCCATTGGCAGCACTGGTGTCGTCCGGGCAGGCGCTAGAAGCACAGACCAGATCGGTCAACGCCCGCAACAGGACATAGTCGCCGGGCCGTGACCATGGCTCGTCCAGGTACAGTACGTTGCCCTGGTCGATGCCGGTGTTGAAGAAAAAATTAACTGCCGGCCATGCCGAGCGGGGCTCGACCCCGTGGGCTTGCAATACCGAACTCAAGTTGTCTGAGCAGTTGGGATGGCCAAAATAACCTCTGTCCTCATAAAACTTGGCGTTGCAGGCAAGGCCGAAAGTGTCGTGACGGCCACAGGTGTCACGGATCACCTCGACCAGCGGCTGCATGTTCTGGTCGAAGAACTTAGAGAAAAGTCCAGGGCCAGGGTAGGCGGCTCCCACCAGCGTGCGGGTAGCGGTGGCATCGATACTGCGTTCCATCCCCTGGTCGAGCCCGGCCTGGGTGAAGGCGAGAAAATCCGAACATTGCCGGCCGGCCACGTCGATGATTTGTATGTATTCGCCCGCCTGTACTATGTACTCACTGGCCGTACACCGTGCTATGCGCTGGTCCAGCCGGGGGTTGGCGAGGGGTTCGGGTAGTGCCGGCTCGTGTAGGGCGTGCGCGGTGGACCGGCGCACGTGAACGACGAGCGTTGTTGGTGGAATATGTTGGTCCACCATCATAGGTTCACCCGGTGCACAGACAACACAGACACATTCACGGTCAGCAGTGAAAGATACAGAACTTCCCGCAGGTGCGTCGGCGCTAAACAAGGCTATTGCTCGGGCTGTGGTTGGGTCGATGGCGCGCTGGCGCAAGCCAGCGAGCAGACGGTGGGCACTGTCACCGCCATTTGCCAGTATCGCCTTGAGGCCGGCAGCGTCGGTGGTAGTGCACTCGCTCAGCGCACCCGGGTCGGGGCTACCGTCAGGCGCAAAGGCACCGATCTCTCCGACTTGTGCGCCCTCCGGATCGGTAACGGCAAGAACATCGTCAGGGAACAACTTAAAGACGATCGCTCCGGCGCCGGGAACGGTGTAGCGCTCGAGAAATGGGTCAGCTTGCCACAGGCCGGGCTCGCGTACGTGCGGCCGCGTGGGGGTCACAGTGGTATCCATCCGGGGGGCTGTACGCGATGGTAAATCGAGACAGAAAAAGAGTTCTTTTTCTATGTTGTTTTTGCGAAGCGCGAACGATCAATGTTACTCCTAATTACAGGCCATGTCCTGTATTTTTTTTAATGGCTCTGTATCGGTATAACTGATTGATAAAACTTGCAAAAAGTATCGAATTGAATGATCGAAATGGCGCTTGAAGGCTATTCATTTCGCAGTTACTGGAGTTAAGATCTGCGCTCGTGGGGAGGCTTTCGGACTGACCCTGGTTAGCGGGTATCCAGAAGCTCCTTCAGCCGTAGTTTTGTAGCGACGCAATGGGCTAATTTCAACTTAGGCGGAGGACAAACTGTGGACACGGATATTGGTGCTCTAACGATTATCTTTACGGAGTTCTACTACTGGGTCACGGTAGTGTTGATGTTTCTGATCCATGTGGGTTTCTGTATGTATGAGGTCGGTGTATCGCGACACAAACATCATCTGAATACCCTGATGAAAAATACCATGCTGATCCCGGTTGTGACAGTAACGTTTTTCTTCTTCGGATGGTGGATTTACTGGGGCTTTCCCAACGGACCGGGCATTATCGGGGGGTTGGTGCTTGAAGCGGACGGTTTTGGGGCCAACGAGTTGGCGCTTCCTTGGGATCCCATCATGGCGGTCAACATGGGTGACCACATTATGATGGTGTTCTGGGCAGCCTTTTTGCTGTTCTCCTGGACAGCAGCCTCTATTGTTTCC
>Ga0208642_1000180_pt1 | contig 34043 bp, 27 predicted proteins | sample ETN02SmetaG_4_FD_185790 | JGI IMG/M metagenome (GOLD analysis project Ga0208642, IMG submission 185790) | Marine microbial and viral communities from oxygen minimum zone, Eastern Pacific Ocean - ETNP2014F10-02SV251 (SPAdes) (version 2) | ecosystem: Environmental > Aquatic > Marine > Oceanic ...
AAATATCGCCTGGTCTCCGGTACAGATTCCCGTCAGTCGAGACCGGTTGTTCATAAAACCTTCGATGATACGAAACAGCGGGTGCGTTCCACTCAATCGCACATCAAATCGACCCCAGGATTTCTCTGATGACCAGAAGTCTGTGCGCAGGCAGGAATCAAATTCTGCTGGCAATATGCTATCGGCATGCAGAAATATCAGAATGTCCCCTGTGGCAGCATCCGCACCTTTGTTCATCTGGTTGGCGCGCCCGGCAGCAGCATCTATCATCTTGCATTGATGCTGACTGATGATGTCCAGCGTTTCATCACTGCTGCCGCCATCAACAACAATGACCTCAAGGTTAATGTACTCAGGATTCGACAGCGTGTTTTCAATTACATCTGCCTCGTTCAATACGGGGATGACAATGGATATCTTTGGACAGTCAGATATCATCAACAGCCCTAAACCAGAGCACCACCGCAGCTACTGCCCTGACCCGCGGTACACCCGTAGCAGTGTTCACCAATAGCGATAGGACTCCCTTCCAGTTCCTGGTCAATCAGATCTCTGAGGTGTGGTTTGGGTCTGTCACTTGCCAGCGTCTGCATCATCAGCATCTGGTTGAAGTCACAGTCATAGACGTAGCCCTGGTAATCGACACTGAGCAGAGTTCGGCACATAACCGTCTCGAGATTTCCTTCTGAAAATGATCCGCGAAGCAGATTCATGTACTCATCATACTGATTCTTCGCCAGCAGACGGGCACCAAAACGACTGATAGGCATGTTCGCCAGTGCAAACAGTTCGTTGAAAACAATGTTGTGCTCATCCTTAAGTGCCTGCTGATAGTCCTCCCGGAGAGACTGCTGATCAGGAGGCAGAATGGGCCCGTCAGGGTTATAGACCAGGTTCAGTACAAGATTGCTGCCCGCTTTCCCGTAGCCTGCATCATTAAGTTTCTGCAAACCCGCGATGCTGTCCTGGTACACCCCTTTGCCACGTTGTCTGTCGACATTCTGCTCCTGATAGCAGGGCATCGAGGCGTTAACCACAACTTCGTGCTCTGCCAGAAAGTTAGCTAAATACTCATAGCCAGGCTCCATGAGAATCGTCGGATTGCATCTGTCCATCACCTGGATCCCCATGTCCTGTGCTTGAATCACCAGCTGCCGGAAATTGGGATTCATCTCTGGAGAACCGCCGGTTAAATCCAATATGCTAATGTCATATCGACCAAGAAAAGCCAGCACAAGTTCAGCCATCTCCCTGTCCATCAGCTCGGTCCGTGCCGGACCAGCATTGACATGACAGTGGGTACAACTGAGATTACACAGGTAGCCAAGATTGACTTGAAGCGTATTCAGTTTCAAACGGTGAAGTGGTGGGAAATCAGTCTCGAGTAACAGGGATCGGGTATCTTGCATAGGGACAGTAATTATTTAGGAACCATTAGTTATAGACCAGGGTAAGGGTCCGGAAATTACATTTTTATCAAAGAAATCGCGCGTGTTCTACCTTTAGACAAAGATCTTCAACCACCTCAATGCCCTCAGCTTCCAGGTCTGCCCTTGCTCTGGCACTCCGGATACCCATCTGCATCCAGAAATACCTTGCACCAATATCAATACTGGGCCGGACAAACGGCATGACATTCTCGCTTCTCTGGAACAAATCAACCATATCAACCTTTTCCGGAATGGACTGTAGATCGGGATAACAGCGCAAACCAAGAACCTCGTCATATTCCGGATTCACAGGAATCACCCTGTAAAAAGGCATCAGGTATTTCGCCACGCCGAAACTCGCTTTTGTGGGATTGTTAGATAATCCAACAACCGCAATGGTCTTTGTCTCTTCAAGAATCCGCTTAATATGCATTCGCATATTAAGGCTTCTAAACACGTCCAAATCAACCCGATCTGTTACAATCCGGCCCAAGCCCCGGTAGCTCAGCCGGATAGAGCATCCGCCTCCTAAGCGGGGGGTCGCAGGTTCGACTCCTGCTCGGGGCGCCATAAATTAAGGGATGTACGGGATATATGCATTTTTTAATTTGATATATTTGTGCTGGCCACACTTCTGCCACACGAAGCTGCATCATTCCTCTAGCGTCGCTTCGTACGGAGGATTTTTCGAGCGTATTTGATTAATACCAATGCCAAAATCCCTGCCTGCATGGCTCAGCCAGTTGGCAAGATATTCTCCAAAACTACGTCTGACAACGATAGCAAAACAATCTGGCTCTCTTACGTAACCAATCAGTGCACTGGTTTTAGCAATACCACTCTGCACGCATGACAGATGGTGGAACTCCCGAGGGTGAAAATTGATCGTGCATCCTTTGGCGAGTAACTGCCTGACTTGATCTCCTTCGATCTCAAGGAGCATCTGGCCGCCACTCAGGTCTGTCGCGCAGGCAAAGCAATCACTGAGCATCATTTCAAATTGATTCAGAAGTCTCCTCGTAACTGCATCCGGGGACACCAGTAGCCACTCATTGGGGCCCAGCCAGAAAACAAAATGCTCGCCGACAGTGATAGTATTGTTTTCTAATGCAAGGTCCTGACCCAATATCCGCCTGGAAACCTCCAGAAAATGTGAATCCAGCGGGTTCCCCCTCAGGTTGATATGACCGCGATCCTGCAGAATCCGAAGTTCCATATCAGCTTGCGCCTCCTGTAATGGATTTTTTGCCAGAAAATTTTCCAGGCCGTGCCTGCTGACAGATTCAGACATTCTGTCGCTCCCCTTTCGGGTCTACAAAGACACTGGAACCAACAGTAACCGGCACTGTCGTTCCATCAGATGCACGCGCATAGACCGTTTCACCAGATCGCTTGTGTCCAGCTTCAAGCAGGCCCAAGGCAATGGGATGCCCAAGAAAAGAACTGTGATAAGCGGAGGTAACATGCCCCGCCATTGGCACTGGGCTTGATACCGATCCTGGCGGTTCATCCAGTAGCAACTGCATTCCCTCCTGCAGAACTGTCTGCTCATCAGCGGACAACAAACCCACCAGCTGTTTTCGATCAGGTCTGGCGGAATCTGGTCTCGCAAGGGAACGCTTACCGAGAAAATCTTTGTCTTTTGCCAGTAGCCAATTCATTTTCAAATCCATCGGCGTGACTGATCCATCTGTTTCCTGGCCCACGATAACAAACCCTTTCTCGGCACGAAGCACGTGCATGCTTTCCGTCCCGTAGGGAGTAATGCCAAACTCCTCTCCGGCAGACATCACTTTTTCCCACATGGCCAGAGCAAAACGGCTATCGATGTTTATTTCAAACGCAAGTTCTCCGGAAAAGCTTACACGGAAGATCTGCACAGCCCATCCTCCCAGTTGAGCCTTTCGCACTGTCATAAACGGGAAACTGCTGGCTTCAAGATCAATGTCACAACCAAGGTTTTGCAACACACGTCTGCTCTTGGGACCCGCTACTGCAATAGTTGAGTAATGATCGGTAACCGAAGTCAGGTAAACCTCAAGTTCCGGCCACTCAGTCTGCAGCCAGAGTTCAAGCCAGGTCATAGCACTGGCTGCGCCCCCCGTCGTTGTCGTCAGGTAAAAATGCTGATCCTCAAGCCTCGCCATAACACCATCGTCCCTGACCATGCCATCTTCACCAAGGGTGATACAGTAGGCACAACGTCCTACTTTCATTTTCGCTACGTTATGAGTGTAGATTCGATCCAGAAACTTCACTGCATCAGGACCTCTTACATCTATTTTTCCCAATGTCGATGCGTCCATTACCCCCACTGAGTTGCGAACGGCAAGACACTCCCTCGACACTGATTTATGTTGCGGCTCATCATTTCGCGGAAAGTACCAGGGTCTGAGCCACTGCCCAACCACCTCCATGGGTGCGTTAACGGCTTCATGCCAATCATGAATGGGTGTCTTCCTAACGGGATCAAACAGTTGCTTAACGCCATCACCAGCGATCGCGCCAAAGGTTGTCGGTGTATAGCACGGCCTAAAGGTAGTCGTACCGATATTCTCGATCGGCTCGCCAAGCGCCATTGCTAATACTGCCATGCCATTAATGTTGCCAAGCTTGCCCTGGTCTGTGCCAAAACCAAGGGCAGTATATCTTTTCACATGTTCGACGTTCTGATAGCCCTCTCGAACTGCCTGCCTTACATCCGCTACGCTGGTATCATTCTGGAAATCAAGAAATTGCTTTGCGCATTGATCAATGTCCTGAGTTGCCGGCACCCGCCACAACGATTCGATGGGATTCTCTTGATGGTCAACAGAGGTTGGAACCCCAATGTCTGGCGATTCAAAACCACAGCGAACAGCTGCCTCCAGTCCTGAAGAAAGACCATCCATCAGACAGGCTGACAAGCTCCATTTGCCTCTGCCAGCACCTGCTGAGCAGTTCAATTGGGAATGTTCATCAGGTAGAAAACAACTCAGTTCAGAATCCCAATGACTCTTGCCACCAGACTGGGAATGCAGGTGAATTGCAGGACTCCAGCCCCCTGACATTGCCAGGAGATCACATGCAATTTGAGTATCGCCGTCAACGATTTCATTGGCGTCACCCTGCCAGCGGGCAACCTTAACGCCACTGACTCGATGCCGTCCGATCACGTCACATACAATGTGACCCAGCATCATTGGTATTCCTTCAGCATCCAGAATCGCTGAAAGAGCGCCATCTGCACCACCAATCCGGCTATCTATAACCGCCGCTACCTGGATACCTCGCTGGGCAAGATCAAGTGCAGTTTGATAGGCGGAGTCATTGTTTGTAAAGATCACCACTCGTCTGCCGGGACATACAGCGTAACGAATTACATAGCTTGAGACTGCAGATGCCAGCATGACACCTGGCCGATCGTTATTACAAAAAACCAGAGGTCTCTCGAACGCACCCTGGGCCAGGACGACCTGTTTGGCTCTTACCTTCCAGAGTCGTTGTCTGACCTGACTGGTGCTCCCGGGGAACTCCCTACAACGCTCTGCGATAGTCACGTAATTATGGTCATAGTAACCAAATGTTGTACTTCGAGTCAGCAGGTTGAAGTCTTCAAATTGCTCCAGCTGTGCGCGCATTGCAGCTATCCAATCCGATGCGGGCCGTGAATCAATCGCCTCGCTACTTGAAAGCAGCCTGCCGCCTGGTTCATTTTGCTCGTCCACCAGCATAACGCTGGCGCCAGATTTTGCAGCTGCCAATGCCGCCATCAAACCAGCGGGACCTGCTCCAACCACCAGCACATCACAATGCGCGTTGCTGTGCTCATACTGATCCGGATCAGATTCTGCAGGTACCTTTCCAAAACCAGCAGATCGTCTGATGAATCTCTCATATAAACGCCACATGAACCGCGGATACATAAAGGTTTTGTAATAAAAACCGGCGCTGAACACACGGCCGAGGAGATCACCAATTTCACCAACATCGAGCCGTAATCCTGGCCAGCCTTTCGTTGAAGTCGCCTCAAGACCTTGCACAAGTTCTATCTGGGTAGCACGAGGATTTGGTTCAGTCTGTGCGCCGACCCCAATCTGCATGATTGCATTGGGTTCTTCAGAGCCACAGCCAACAATGCCGCGGGGGCGATGCAGTTTGAAGCTCCTGCCAACAATGGACACACCGTTAGCCAATAAGGCAGATGCAAGCGTGTCTCCGACAAACCCAGCATAGTTCTTACCATTGAAGGTAAAGTCAATCGGCTTTGACCTATCAATACGGCCACCGGATGACAGTCGATTAGCCGCCAATGGTCAGGTCCCCTGCTCTATGTCGTTGCCAGCAAGAGTGAAACTTCTGGATATCTCGTAATTCACGGTATGTCGTTCAACTCCAAACCAGCGACGACATCCCTGACTATGATTCCAAAGCTCCTGGTGCTGACCACGAGGATTCTTGCGCATAAAGAGGTAGTCAGCCCACTGCTCATCACTCAGTTCCTCAGGTGCTGGCGGACGTTTAATACCAGCCTCTCCACCGTAACTGAATTCGGTTTCTGCACGATCTCCACACCAAGGGCATTTGATGAGTAACATACTTATCTACCGTCAATACCTAGTGCGCAACGCCGGCTGCGCCATGTTCATCGATGAGTGCGCCAGTCTCAAATCTCTGCAACGTAAATGGTTGATTGAGGGGATGCGGCTCGTCTCTGGCAATGGTGTGCGCAAACACCCAGCCAGAACCCGGGGTAGCCTTGAATCCGCCGGTACCCCAGCCACAGTTAAAATACAAACCCGTCACTGGTGTCTTTGAAATTATGGGGCAGGCATCGGGACATACATCAACGATACCTCCCCACATTCGCATCAATCGAACCCTGCTGAAAGCCGGAAACAGTTCCAGAATCGCTTGAACCGCATGTTCAATTGTCTGGAAGCTGCCACGCTGGCCATACCCGTTATAACTGTCAATACCAGCGCCTACCACCAGCTCTCCCTTGTCAGACTGACTGATATAGCCATGAACGGCGTTAGACATCACTACTGTATCCAGAACCGGCTTGAGGGGTTCAGAAACAAAAGCCTGCAACGGATGACTTTCTATGGGTAGCCTCAACGAAAGCATGGAAGCAACGACGCTTGCATTACCGGCAACCACAACACCAACCCTTTGAGTACCGATACGGCCTCTGCTGGTTTCGAGTGCCGAAACGCTCCCGTTAGTCTGTTCGATTCCCGTCACTTCACATTGCTCAATAATGTCGACCCCTAGCGCATCTGCTGCCCGCGCATATCCCCAGGCCACTGCATCGTGGCGTGCGACACCTCCTCTTTTTTGAAAGGAAGCACCCATAATGGGATAACGCGTACTTGATGATATGTTGATTTCAGGGATTGCCTTTTTGATCTGCACTGGTGATACCACTTCGGCATCAATTCCATTTAACCGATTGGCACTGACTCTGCGCTCAATGTCCCTCATATCCTGCAGACTGTGTCCCAGGTTATAGACCCCTCGCTGACTGAACATGACATTGTAGTTGAGCTCCTGGCTCAGCCCTTCCCACAATTTTAGGGATTTTTCATACAGGAGCGCAGATTCAGTCCAGAGGTAGTTAGAACGCACGATGGTGGTATTCCGGCCTGTATTACCGCCACCAATCCAGCCCTTTTCGAGTACTGCGATGTTGGATATACCATGCACTTTAGCGAGATAATATGCAGTTGCAAGACCGTGTCCTCCGCCACCAACAATGACAACCTCATACTGGGTTTTCGGTTCCGGCTTCCTCCAAGCCTTCGGCCAATGACGATTATGGCTGACCGCATTTTTTAACAATTGAAAAGCAGAGTAGTGGCTCATAGCATCACTCGCCTAACGGGCCATAGTCTGCATGTCCGGGAAGATCATCATCGATAACATAGCAGTCATCTTCAGGTACAAAAATATGTCGACTCGATGTAAGTCCAGTGGGCTGACTCGATGTATCAGTCATGATGCCAATAGATTCTCCTTCCTGCCGATGCCGAAAAAGGCTGGAACCATAGTGACCGCAAAATCCTCTTTCTGCAAAGTCTGATGACGGGTACCAGCTAACGAACCTGTCAAATGTAATATTTCCGCATAGACAGGCACCAGATGCATTTTCAGACATTATTGGCCCCGTTAACATTACGCAACCGTTCATTTTCAGGATCGAAGGGACTCTCCGGGACAATGACACAATCAAATGTCTTACCCAGAATCTCTATCTGGAGTTCGGTGCCGGGGATAGCCAATTCTGCCTTCACCATGCCCAGTGCAAGGGACTTGTTTACTCGGAAACCAAATCCGCCTCCGGTCGCCCGACCAACGAGTTCACCATCTAATGTTAAGGCATTATTTCCAAGCGCATCCGCATCTTCGACATTTTTCACCTCGAGAGTTACAAGAAGATTATTCAAGCCTGCATGTTTCGATGCCAGTAGTGCGTCCCTACCCAGAAAATCTCCTTTGTCCGGCTGGATAAATCGATCAAGTGCAGACTCATAAGCCGAGTACTCTATGGATAGTTCGGTGCCTACCATTCGATAGGATTTCTCCAGACGCATAGAATCCATCGCTCGAATGCCGAAGGGTTTCAAACCAAGATCTTCACCGGCTTCAAAAAGCGCATCAAAAATTCGATTCTGATATTCCAGGGAGTGATGAATCTCCCAGCCCAGCTCTCCGATGTAGTTAACACGCATCGCGGTAACGGGTGCCATGTTGATGCGTATGTTTTGTGCCGTCAACCACCGAAATGCTCTGTTGGAAAAATCAGCGGATGACACACGCTCAAGCAGTTCTTTTGAACGAGGCCCTGAAAGGACCAGAACACCCTGACTGGAGGTCAGTTGCGTGAACCGTACACTGCCGTCACGCGGCATGAACTTTCGCAGATAATCATGATCGAGCCTTTGCAACGCACCGGCGGAGACCAGGTAGAAGGAACCTGAAGACTCTCTGACAATCGTGAATTCAGAATGAACCCCACCATGGGAATTCAGAGCATGGCAAAGGCCAATACCACCGATTTTCCTGGGTAAACGGTTAGCGACAAAGTAATCAAGAAAGCTTTCCGCACCAGGGCCGGAAACTCGGCACTTGGCAAACGCTGTCATATCCAGCAGACCCACGTTGCTGGTGACGTTCGCCACTTCCCTGCCGATAGCAGCAAACCACTTGGAACGCCTAAAAGACCAGTCATCTTCAGCTGCCATGCCTTCGCTGGCGAACCAGTTGGGCCGCTCCCAGCCAAACTTCTGACCAAACACAGCACCCATTTTCTTAAGTCGCTCGTAGCAGGGTGCGGTTCGCAGTGGTCTTGCAGCTGGACGTTCTTCATCGGGATAATGGATTACAAAGACATTCGCATAGGCCTCTTCGTTCTTGGCCACGAGATAATCCTTATTTGCATAGTCACCAAAGCGCCTCGGTTCAATGCCCAACATGTCAATGGTCGGCTCGCCCTCAACAATCCACTCCGCCAATTGCCAACCGGCACCACCCGCGGCAGTAATACCAAAACTATGGCCTTCATTCAGCCAAAAGTTATCTCTATCCCATGCAGGCCCAACGATGGGATTGCCATCTGGTGTATACGCAATCGCACCATTGTAAACTTGTTTGATTCCCACTTCGGCGAATGCCGGAACTCGCGATATGGCAGCCTCAATGTGGGGTGTGAGGCGATCGAGGTCTTCCTGGAACAATTCATACTCGGCACTTGGGTCCGGTCCATCTACATAACAGGCAGGTGCATCTTTTTCGTATGGCCCGAGGATAAAGCCATCATTTTCTTCGCGAAGATACCAGGAACCATCAGATTCTCGCAGAACCCCAAGTTCAGGTTCGCCATTCTGTTTCCTCCTGACAAGCTCAGGATGGGGCTCGGTAACAATGTACTGGTGTTGAACAGGGATCACCGGAATGTCCAGGCCAACCATGGCGCCGGTCTGTCTTGCATAGTTACCACTGGCTGAGACAATATGCTCACAGCTAATGTCACCCTGTGACGTATTGATTAGCCAGTTTCCAGCGGGTTGCTGCTCAATGCCAATCACAGCCGTGTTTCTATGTATTGTGGCTCCACGGGCACGAGCACCCTTTGCAAGCGCCTGCGTCAGATCGGCGGGCTGGATATAACCATCGTCAGGATGAAAAATACCACCTACAAGGCCTTCGGGGTTGCACAAAGGCCATTTCCTGTAAATTTCATCAGGTGTGAGAAATTGTACGTTTATGCCGATGGTTCTTGCCGTGGCAGCGTACTGGTAGTACTCGTCCATTCGATCCTGGTTCATAGCCAAGCGCAGGTTGCCTACCTGTCGAAATCCGACGGATTGCCCCGTTTCTTCTTCCAACTGCTGATAAAGATTGACGGAATACTTATGCACCTGTCCAACGCTGTAGCTCATATTGAATAGCGGCAGCAGCCCAGCGGCGTGCCAGGTGGACCCGGATGTCAATTCCGCCTTTTCCAGCAGAACAATATCCTCTCCCCAGCCCTTGCGAGCCAGATGATACAAGGCGCTGACACCAACAACGCCACCACCGATGACGACCACCTTTGCATGAGATTTCATAGATCATTCCTTAGTAACGGAACTGAATAAAGACTTGCCATCAAACCAACCTGTAAGTTTAAGCCAGCCTGCTTGGGTGAACTGAGTTCAACTTCTGTCACTGTTTTATCTTCATATTCATGGGTTGACGGTTCCCAGTCTTTCATGAATGGGAGACTCTTCCATGGGTGCCACGGCTAAGCCGGGATGCCAGGGAACACGATCTTCAAGTACACCGGAACGCTCAACAACTTCAGCAACCCTGTGTTCATGGCGATACGCCATGATATGAACACCGTGGATGCCTTCTATTTCCTTGAGCATCTGGATCATTTCCACACAGATCCTAATACCCTCTTCAGTCTGATCCTTTGCATTCTTAAGCCTGTTAATGACAGCATCAGGGATATGTACACCTGGCACATTGCTGCGAATCCACTGTGCCGTTCGTGCCGATGCCAGTGGTCCAACACCAGGCAGGATGAACACTTCCTCGTGCAACCCTTCCCTGCGAACCTCTTTCATATAATGCTCGAATACTTTAATATCATAACAATACTGGGTCTGAATAAACTGAGCACCAGCGGTGATTTTTTTCGCCAGACGCAGGGGCCGGTAATCCAAGGGAGGTGCAAAAGGGTTAGCTACAGCACCAAGAAACACCTTTGGTGGGCTCGTTATTTCTCGTCCACTCATGAAACAGTGGTTATCTCTCATATTTCGCAACATCGACAATGCAGCCATGCAATCCAGATCAAATACGGGTTTGGCTTCCGGATGATCCCCGACTTGGACGCCATCCCCCGTCAGGCACAGTACATTTGAAACACCCATAGCCGATGCACCCAGCACGTCGCCCTGAATAGCTATTCTGTTGCGATCACGACAGGAAACCTGCATGACCATGGCATAGCCTCTGCGTGTCAGCAGCGAGCACATGCCGACACTGGACATATGGCAGTTTGCGCCGGCACCGTCAGTAGCATTCATTGCGTCAACGACTCCATCAAATACCGCAGCCCTTTCATATACCTCACGAGGGTCTGCAGAATCTGGTGGTGAGATTTCCGCCGTAACAGCGAACCCACCAGAACGGAGCACGCGCTCAAGTCGGCCAGGTGAGTTATGTCCTGGTCTAATTGGCAGGTTTTCACCCAAAATCAGAGGTTCATCATCAAATTTCAAGACCAGTTTCCCCCGCTCTGCGCCTAACTTCACGTAACCAGGCTGATGACCCTCGCAAACGGTTATCTATAGCAGGTTGTACAACCTGTATAGGATACTCAGTATCGGTCATCTGCTTGTTACCCTGCCAAGCCAGAACCCAGACACAAGTCATCGCTGGCAGAACTTCACACATTCCATCAGTCCGCACACCACCACATGGCCCATTTCGTAGCAATTTAGGACAGTTTCTCGGACAAGACATGCCTGTGGAACCCACAATGCACTGTCCGCAATTTTGACTATCCAGTAACAGTCCTTTGATGGTTTTTTCCACCGCGAAAACCGGAATCTCTGCGCGCTCATATCCAAATTTCGATATGACTGGATAGAGTCGCGTGAGAAGCCTCTCAATGACCTCGTAGATTTTTTTCAGCTGGCGGCTGTGACAAACAGACCAATGTCTCATGAAGTACAATTTCCTGACTCCCTCACATCATGATATTGAATGAGTGCCAGCAGAAGATCATCCGAAGACTGTCCTTCAAACCGTGCAGCAACTGATTGGGCGACAACAACTGGTTCATCGGCAGACTTGATGGGTGCGATCTCACGCCGCCATTAATCAACACATCCCTAGCCGCGGGAAGCTCTATGATTGTGAACGAGCTTCGAACTCAAATCTGTCGCGTGAGCTGCATCCCTGCAGTAGGCATCAGCACCGATTGCCTCGCCAAACTCTTCGTTTAAGGGCGCACCACCTACCATAACCACATAGTCATCGCGAATACCCTGAGACACCATCTCATCAATGACGACCTTCATGTAGGGCATGGTGGTGGTGAGTAGTGCCGACATACCGAGTATGTCAGGCTTATGTTCTTCCAACGCCGAAAAATACTCGTCTACGGAATTGTTTATGCCGATATCTACAACCTGGAACCCGACCCCTTCCATCATCATTCCTACCAGGTTTTTGCCAATGTCGTGAATATCCCCTTTTACCGTGCCAACTACCATTTTGCCCAGGGGTTCAATTCCGCCCTCAGCAAGTAGTGGTTTTAATATCGCCATACCGCCTTTCATGGCATTGGCTGCAAGCAGCACCTCAGGTACAAATAAGATGCCATCGCGAAAATCAATGCCTACAATTTGCATACCACCGACGAGCACCTGGTTCAACACTGCTTCAGCATTCCAACCACGATCTAACAGTATGGTAGTGCCCTCCTCAATTTCATCCTTCAAGCCATCATAGAGATCATCCCGCATCTGTTCGACGAGTTCATCATCTTTCAGCTCTTCCAAGATAATCTCTTCATCATCATAATCTTCGTCAGTTATGTCATTCATGTTGAAAGATCCTAGTAGTCCTTGTCAGGGAATTCTGATTTTCTACGTTGTATAAATGTAATCAGTGCTTCATCAACGGCAGGGTCCAATGTCGGTGGCTGGTAATCCTCCAGCATCTTTTTCCAGATGCCGTTGGCACGCTTTGCTGCATCCATCGCACCCTCCGCTTCCCACTGCTCAAAACTGTTACTGTCCGCAGTGGTTGACCGATAAAAGGCTGTTTCAAAATTATTCTGTGTATGCTCTGCACCGAGGAAGTGTGAGCCTGGCCCAATTTCATGCAGCGCCTGCATGGCCTGCGCATTTTCTGATAGATCAACTCCATCAAGGAAAACTCCCAGGATGCTGGCCTGGTCAGCATCCAGGATAAACTTCTCGTAACCCATCACCAGCCCACCTTCGAGCCAACCCGCTGTATGTAACATGAAGTTAACCCCAGCATGAGCGGACACCTGCAGTGTGTTGGCAGCTTCATAAGCTGCCTGCGCATCTGGCAGTTTCGAAGCGCACAGACCCCCACCACTTCGAAATGGCACACCCAGGCGTCTGGCTAAAGCGGCAGCCGAGTACATCACGAAACTTGGCTCCGGTGTTCCAAAGGTGGGTGCGCCAGACTGCATAGAGACAGCCGCAGCGAAAGTTCCGAAAATTACAGGGGCACCTGGTTTAACTAGTTGTATATAAGCCAATCCCGCCAATGCTTCTGCCAGTATCTGGGTTACAGTTCCGATCACAGTAACCGGCGACATGGCACCGGCTAAAATAAACGAAGAAATCATGGTCGCTTGATTATGCTCGGCATAAACAGTTGCCGCCCCAAGCATCGCGGCATCGAAAGTCAGCGGAGAGTTCGCATTAATCAGACTGGTGATTACCGTATTTTGTTCCACAAACTCGTCACCGAATACAATTTTCGCCATATCCACAGTATCCTGAGCATGATCAGGATGCGTCACCGATCCCATGAAAGGTTTATCGGAATACTTTAGGTGGCTATACACCATATCAAAATGACGTTTGTTTACAGGTAGATCCAATGGTTCACATACAGTGCCACCTGAATGGTGAAGGCCTGGACTCATATAGGTGAGTTTGACGAAATTCTGAAAGTCCTCGATGGTCGCATAACATCGCCCTTTGTCGAGATCTCGAACAAAGGGAGAACCATAAGCCGGAGCCAGGACTGTACGCTTACCTCCTACGATAACGCTTCGCGCAGGATTTCTGGCATGTTGCGTGTATTCTGCCGGTGCTGAGGCTTGGATGATGGAACGACACAATCCTCTCGGAAACATGACACGTTCACCATTGACGTCAGCCCCTGCTTCTTTGAACAATTCAAGTGCCCGCGGAAAGTCTTTGAACTCGATCCCGATTTCGGCGAGAACACTATCTGCATTGTGTTCTATAAGCTCCAGCCCACTCTCGTCGAGCAATTCATAGTAAGGAATTTTGCGTTCAATAAAGGGGCTGATTTCACCCACAGACGAGCGTCGCGCAGCTTTTCTGGCGTTTCTTCCTCCCGCTCTATTCTTGCGTGAATGACTGTTCATCTGATGCGCTCATCCAAATTCCCGACCTACAAGACAAGGGTACTCAATGACCTCCGGCAGCATGCTGAATTGGGCGAGTTTGCGCCAGAAATCACCGGGCTGTAGCTACCGGAACGACTTCAGAAAGGTCAAAAACGACATGCCCGGAACATGGAGGTGAAAATCGCGCTAGGGTTCGGTATTCATAACCTGTACGCTAGGGTGACTTGTCATGGCCAGTGTGAGGAATGAAGAATAGAGACGTAGATTTGCAATTGCGAGATTTCACCGTTGTCTTGGCAATTGCGATCGATGTGGAGCCGATCCCATGACCCGAACAGCCATTCGGCAGAACACTTTTTACGCAATAGAGCAGTTCTATTCTTAATAATCATAGTGAGTCTCAAAGGATCAACTCACCCTGTGCTTGATAACCTGACACAAGAACAACAATTTCATACGGAGCACGCACCTTGAGCAACGAAGCAGATACCACGGATGATGCAGATATCGGCCACACATTAGGCCAAGATAACATCCAAATATTTGGACTTGATATCCACAACCCCGTTTTTCTGGTGTCTGCAATACTGGTGCTGGCGCTGGTGGTATGTACGCTCATCTTCCAGGAACAATCCGAGATGATGTACATAGAACTAAATTCCTGGGTAACCACCAGGTTCGATGCATTTTTTTTGATCTCCGCAAACTCATTCGTTCTATTCTGCTTTTTCCTCGCCTTCTCCCCGTATGGTCGAATTCGACTTGGCGGTCCCCAGGCGACGCCACGCTACAACTATCCTGCCTGGCTGGCCATGTTGTTCGCTGCTGGTGTCGGTATAGGCCTCATGTTCTTCGGTGTTCTAGAGCCTGTAACACACACCCTGAATCCTCCTCTTGGCATTGATCCAGAAAACACACCCGATTCCAGGGCAGTTGGAATGTCTGCCGCTATTTTTCACTGGGGTCTTCACGCCTGGGCGATTTACGCTATCGTGGGACTCGCGCTGGCTTTTTTTTCTTTCAACCGTGGAATGCCCTTAACTCTGCGTTCAGCCTTCTACCCAATTATTGGCAAAGCCGTTTGGGGACCTTTCGGCCACATGGTCGATACTATCGCAGTGTTGGCAACTGTATTTGGACTGGCTACATCCCTTGGCTTCGGTGCCGAACAAATTGCTGCCGGGCTTAACTATCTGTTCAGCATCGAAGACACAACAAGTGTGAAAATCATGTTAATTGTGTTCATCATCAGCATTGCACTGGTATCTGTGGTGGCTGGACTCGACAGAGGTGTTAAGCGACTCAGTGAATTAAACATGGGGCTGGCAGGTCTGCTCTTGCTGTTCGTGCTGGTAGCCGGACCAACACTTACCATCATCTATGTCATGGTGCAGGCAACAATCGACTACCTGTTTTACCTGCCTCAACTCAGCAACTGGGTGGGCCGTGACGACCAAGATTTTTTACACACCTGGACCATATTTTACTGGGCGTGGTGGATATCCTGGTCACCTTTCGTAGGCATGTTTATTGCCCGAGTAAGTTTTGGCCGTACGGTTCGGGAGTTTATTATCTGGGTCCTGGTGATCCCAACCATCATTGGCATTATCTGGATGTCGACTTTTGGTGGAAATGCCCTCGATCAATTGCTGAATCATGGGTATGAAGGAGTCGCCAATGCTGTGCCTGAACTTGCCCTTTTCAAGATGCTTGAGGTGTTGCCACTGACCGGGGTCGTTTCTGCTGTAAGCGTTCTCCTGATCACCATCTTTTTTGTTACTTCCGCAGACTCTGGCTCTCTGGTAATAGACACGATAACGGCAGGAGGTAAGATGGATGCCCCGGTGCAACAAAGGGTTTTCTGGTGTATCTCCACAGGCCTGGTCTCCATTGCACTGTTACTTGGTGGCGGAATGGCGTCTCTTCAGGCGCTGACCACTTCTATCGGTTTACCGTTTTGTTTCATACTACTTTTGATGTGCGTGAGCATCATGATGGGCTTACTACAGGAATCACGTAAGTAACACTCACTGATTAGCAGGACTGTGTACCTGCTATCCAGGTTTATTCCATTGGATACTTGTCCAAAACCGGTCCTAACGCTGCCTTGAGCGGATCGAGAAACTGCTCAAACGGCTGCCATGATTCCAGTCCAGCCTGATAGATCGGTTGGCGCACCTGCTCGGAACTTGGCGTACGAATAGAGCGCTCTGTTTTATGATAGTCAAGACAGGCTTCATCGAAAGGTAATTCACAATGCTCAAGCAGGCGCCGTACCTCAGCCTCGAGATCAGCAACAACGTTCTCGTACTGCACTCGCAGGACCTTGCCCGGTAGTACTTTGTCCCAGTGATCCATAAGACCCACATAGTCCCGATAGTATCTGCCGATTTCCTCGAGACCATATGTGAATTCCTGACCTTCGGCAAACAGCTGTTTGAAGCCACTGAAGCAGCACGACATTGGATATCGGCGTGCATCAATAATCTTGGCATTCGGCAGGATCAGATGGATCAGACCAACATGCCGGAAGTTGTTGGGCATTTTATCAATAAAGAAAGGGGCACTCTGTCGATGGATTCGGGTGTCTCTAATGTACTCCTCGCCAAATTTCGTCAATTCCTCATCGGACAGTTCTTCCAGGATCTGAGGATACTCACTGGCGTCACTCTGTCGCCCTCTCCTGCGCAGGTGCTGGGACAAGGACAGGATGTTCGGCAACTCCAGTGTGCCATCAACCTGCGGATGGGACGACAGAATCTGCTCCAGTAGCGTTGATCCTGCCCGGGGCAGGCCAAGAATAAAGATCGGGTCCGATGCGTTATTTCCAACACCAGATTTACGATCGAAGAAATCCGCCGTGCAGATCTTCGCTTGAGCCGCGAGGTCCTCTGACATTTTTCCTGCATCATAACGACTCTGGGTCTTTTTCAGTCGATTACCCCGTTTGTAGTATTCGAACGAGGCTGCACAATCTCCCTGATCCTCATAGGCTTTCCCCAGCGCGAAATACAGGTAGACACGATCCATGTGCGAAAGGTTGTTACTGCCTTCCTGGGCATGCATGTTTGTAATTTCGCTATTGTCAAAAGTATAAACTTTAAGATTGGCAAGGGAGTACCAGGCTTCTCCGTGCTCGGGATGATTTGCTAGGGCCGCGTGATAAGAGGAGACCGAAGCCTCGTAGTTGCCACAGGTCTTGTGCGCATGACCTTTGGATGTCAGCGTAACCGGGTCTCCGGGAATTTGTTGCAATACATCATCAAATACGTCAAGTGCAGTCTCGTAGTCACCGGTTTGCATACACTCCACTGCAAACAAGGACTGGAATTGAAGATTTCCTGGCGACTGAGTAATCAGTGATTTTGCCTGTTCAAGTGCCTGCCCGAATTTTTGTCTTTTCCTCAGTACTTGGATGTAGTCAATACGCACCTGAACATTGTCAGGTTCAAAAACCAACGCGCTCTCCAGAAGGAACTCAGCATCGTCAAGCACACCAAGGCGCATGCCAATATCTGCAAGCAGGCGCATGCCTTCTACCTCGTGTGGTACTTTTTGCAGGAATTGTCTGCAAATATCCTCCGCCTTGAACAACTTGCCCTGGGCTATCAGGTCCATGACGGCAATCAACTGACGGGGCAGTTTCTTCAGGTACTCCAGCTGTGCCTGAACCTTCCGGGCCTCACGCAGCTTGCCTTTGCCGGATAAGATCTTGACCTGACCTTGCCAGCTTGCCTCCAGTGCAGGATTCAATCGACAGGCCCGTGAATATGCCAAAAGTGCATCGTCAGGTCGTCCCATATCACGGAAAGTGTGCCCCTCCTCCTGGTGAGCCCGTCCATTTTCTGGTGAGACTGTTTTGAGTTGTGCCAGAAATTCAAGCGCTGATTGAAACTCAGCTGTATAGCGCCTGCAAACTGCGCTCATATAGAGCGCGTCGGCATTGTCGGGATCTGTTGCTAGCACATGTGCCAGGTCGGACATGGCCTCATCAAATCGTTTAGCAACAACTTTTTCCTGGATCGACCGGAGGTCGGGAGTGTTTCGGTCTGTTGACACGCACATCTCCATGAAATTGCAAGGCGCTCCTTACGGAGCGCCTTATTCGATTTACAGCGAGTTTATTTCACCTAGAAGTCAAGCTTCAACCGAATACCAAAGGTGCGTGGCTGCACGTAGGTCACTCTTTGGGCATCAAAAACGAAGTTACTCGAAACTTCGGCTCTCTCATCACTCAGGTTGTTCACGTAAAGCTCCGCTGACCAGGTATCACCGGTGACACCGGCAGTAATGCTTGACATGAAATAGCTATCCATTTCCACCCGGTTGATGGTGATAATATCGCTGAAGGACTCCGACGACCAACTTATCGAGGGCATGACATGGGCGGTCAATCCGGAGCTGCCGAAACCCCATTCGTATCTGGCGCGCAGGTTCCCTTGAAATTCAGGTGCAAAGGCCAATTCATCGCCCTTTATAACATCATTGGTAGGCGTCAGGACCTTGGTGATTTCTGTATCAAGGATCGAAATCGCGCCTGATATGGTAAGGCCGTCAATCGATTCAGGGAGCCAGATGAAATTGCCTTCAATACCGCGTACCTCTGCCTCAGCAGCGTTATCGGAGAAGAACAGGTTGACGATACTGGTATCGAAAATAGTGGTCTGCAAATTCTCGATATCGACAAAGAACAAGGCAGCGTTAAGTCTGAGCCCACCTTCCAAGTAATCGGACTTGACACCAAACTCAATATTGGTCACCTCATCCGTATCCAGCACAAAGGGTACCGTGAAAGTGCCACTCGGGTTCATCCTGCCACCTGGACGATTGAGCAATCCTGGCCTAAATCCTTCTGACCAGGTCAAATAGTACATCTGATTATTGTCCGGACTCCAACTTCCGGTCACCTTGAAGATCGTACCGTCAGCGTCGGCCGTATCCGGAGCACCAACGGTATTATCCGATGCAAACTGTGCCGAGATATTGGTACCAAACGCCTGTGCATCGGTGGCCGCACCGAAATTGAAGAAGGAGGAGTTTGCACTGCCTTCGAAGTCAACTTCGATATCATAGTAGCGAGCGCCGACTGTGACAGAGAATGTCTCATTGAAGTCGTAAGTTAATTCACCGAAGACGCCATACTGCTCGTCGGTGCGCTTTACGTCGTTACGGAAAATGACAGCTTCTGGAAAGGGACCAGGATCACTGAAGTAGCCTGGCGAAGCATTTCCTATTTCGCCCGTCACCGCTGTGTTTGTCAGTGGATAATTCGGTCCAAAACCGGTGGTCACACCGTCAAAACTGATAGCGTCTAACGATCCTGGATAAGTGAAGTCGTTGACCTCTGTCAGCTCAAGGTCCTGGAAGAAAACGCCAGCCGTGACACGAAAGGCGTTAGACTGATCGGTGGATATCCGGAACTCATGACTCGTGACTTCGATCTCAGTTTGACTGTCAACAAACATATTGGGCGGTTGGCAGGATCCAGACGGGGCACCACCAGGATAAGTCACACTACCATCGCAAATATAGTAAGGAAGGTATTGACCAACAAAAAGATAGTCGGTGTAGTCAACATTCTGGTCCGTTTCACGATCAGTGTATGCACCGGTGTAAACAACCTCAAGGGTGCCAATAAGGCCCTTCAATGTCCATGCAGTGTTGTCGAAACTGTCATTAATAGAGTCTTCACTGAATCGCTCGATCTCAAGGTCTCCGAGGTCTGGATCCGCGAAAAAGACTCCGTCTGAATCGACGTCCTGGGTTTGATGGCTTACAAGCAAATCCCAGTTCTCTATAAAATCCCAATGTACACTGATTCTCCCACCCTCATAGTCTGTTTCGTTGACGTCGCTCTTTACCAGCGCGTTCGCGCTGAGGAATGACACGCCGCTGAGATCTGCGGTGGATTGAAATCCAGCTCTTTGTGCGCTAACCGGGAGACCATTGTCGCGAATCGTCCCCACAGGCCTGAAACGAGCGGACTCACTTGCATCGATGGTACCGGCAACACTGTCAATCCAACCACCTTGATAGTCGGCATACACAACACCACGGAATGCAAGCGTATCGCTGGCAGCTACGTTGAACATGAGCTCGACGTTGGTACTATCGCCCCCGTCTGTTATGGAGCCAGCTCCGAGTTTGACGCTGGCATAAGTGTCACCGTGATCCGGTTTATTAGTGATCATGCGAACATTGCCCGCTTGTGAACTACCGCCGAACAGGGTGCCCTGTGGTCCCGACAAGACTTCGATACGCTGCAGATCAGCAACGTAAACGTCAAGGTTACGCCCTGGTTGCGAAAGCGGCTGTTCATCGAGGTAAAAAGCTACGTTTGGTGCCAAACCGGCAACCCCTGCGGTTGTCAGGTTAGGGGTTGTGGACGCGACACCTCGAATATATATGGTGTTCTGACCTGGTCCGCTACCACCGGCGGTAACACCCGGTAACTGCAAGGCGTAGTCGGAAAAATTGCTGACGCCTACCTCTTCAAGTGCCCGACCCGTTAGCGCAGTTACCGCAATTGGAACATCCTGCAATGGCTCTTCGCGCTTGGTTGCGGTTACAACAACTTCTTCGATGACCCGCTCAGCTGCAGGTGCACTGACCGCGCCTGTCGAAATTGCTACTAAAATCGCGTCACGTAATATGTTTTTCTTTTTTCTCACTGGTAGTACCCCCAAAAGATCCTGGTTGAAATAACAGCTGGACACCACACGGTACTCTAATCCGGAAAACGAAATCACCGTAAATGGTGGCCGGAGCCACGCACAGATTTTGTGATAAGGATATCCTAAGTCAACCTAAAGAACGACTTTTATTGGACTGGAAACGACATACTGCGACTGAACGAGTATCAGAAAATTCATCTCCACAACATCGGAACTGCCAGTTTGCACCAGCATGGTGTACTACAAGTTCGGGCTAATATGCCTTAGGCAGAGCAGATTAGCTTCACTACTTTCGATGAAACATAGGCTTGCTACGGGTCGAGAATGCTGAACGCTTCGTTCATCCAGCTGATCCAGGTGATCCTTGTTTAGCGCCTGGGCATACGCATTTGCGTCAGGAGCAACAAACGCAGCCACGGCTGAACTGATGGGTCCTGTGGCAAGAAAAGGTGCTTGGTTCTCCGAGGACTCCCGCTCCATCGATCTTTTCAACATGCTTTTGAGTACCACGGTTACTATGAGTGCAAATGCCACCGCAATCCCCAGGAAAAACGCATGGCTACCTATTAAAGACATAAAGTAGGCCGCGATGATCGGTCCGGATACTTAATCCGCTCCCGGCAGCAAGAACTAAAACCAACGCCCAGCAATAAAGGCCAGCAGGCTTTCAGATCTTTATACATAACAGAAGACGCTCAATCAGAATTCAGGTGAGATTTTTCGCGCGCAGACTACGGTTTAATCTGGAATAAGGGAAGCATCAAATAAACTTTTTTCGACGAGTCAATCACTTTGCCTTAACGACTGTTGTGTCACCTATCGTGGCGGCTATAATTCAATCGGAGAAAGTGAGACGAGGCACTATGACTAACTTTAACTGTAATGGTCTACCCGTTAGATTTGGTTTCCTGCTTCTCAATCGGTTTACGCTGCTGTCACTCTCGTCTGCAGTAGAACCTCTTCGGATGGCGAATCGGATTTGTCAACAAGAGCACTATTCCTGGAAGACCATTGCGGAAAATGGTGTGAGTGTCGTTGCCAGTGATGGCATCGTAGTAAATGTTGATTGTGACTGCAGTGCAAAGGGTGTGCTGGCCGACATTGATATTCTCATCGTCTGTGGTGGCGACCATGTGGATAAAGAGGTCAGCGATGAAATATTAAAGTGGCTCAGGATGGTCGCGCGGAAGGGGATCTCCCTCGGAGCTGTGTGTACCGGAAGCTATGTTCTGGCAAAGGCGGGACTGCTGGATGACTATCGATGCAGCATTCATTGGGAAAATATGGCGGTATTGAGTGAACTGTTTCCTAACGTTGCAGTCAGCAGGAGCCTCTATGCAATAGATCGCGACCGATTTACCAGCTCTGGTGGGACATCCCCGGTAGACATGATGTTGTACATTATTTCCATTCAATGTGGCGGAGATGTGAGTTCCAGCATCGCTGATCAGTTCATTCACGAACGTATCAGGTCCAGTCAGGATCAACAGCGGGTTCCACTACGACATATCCTGGGCAAATCACCGGAAAAATTGACCATCGCCGTTGAGATTATGGAGGCGAATATCAAGGATGAAATCAGTCAGGAAGATCTTGCCCATTATTCCGGGCTCTCCAGGAGACAACTTCAGCGTTTGTTCCAGCAGTATCTAGGTTGCACACCAACTCGTTATTACCAGCAACTCCGACTCCAGCGAGCAAGAGAATTGCTGAAGCAGACCAATAAAAGCCTGATAGAAATCTCACAGCTAACCGGCTTCGTCTCTACTTCTCATTTCAGTAAAAGCTATCGAAAGTACTTTGGCCATTCGCCGAGTATGGAGCGCTACAACTAACTACCAATCCTCTATTTCTCATTCTTCCATTTCACCTCCACAAGATTTTTGCCTGAAGTTGTAAACATCCCCGTTTTAGATTCACATCCAATTTAGCGTTTCCAGGCTTTGGTACTTGCTGAGATATTCGATTGATGGAATTGGCAAGTTAACTTCTGCCGGCACTAGTATCTCTACCAATTTCCAATCTAAACTGCGGTTGCATTTTTCCAAGATGTCGGACCAGCGCATACCCCGGAATCTATGCGTTCTGCGTCCGGCCTTCCCGCATCTGGGCTGGTATCTGATTGACTAGATATCATCCCCGGGTTGATCCAGGAATTCACTCAATCCGTACCCCTTTCTCTCACCGTCCAGTGTATATTCGGTCATGCCTTCACCAATATAGGTGATCTGTTCTGATCGTCTGTTTCGTAACGGTATAAATCCTTTCACTTCCCCGTTGACCAGGTGCTTATCACCGTTCCCCAGAGTAACATCTGCCTCAAACGCTCTATGGAATCTTGTATTTTCCTCATATTCAGTTGAAAGCTTGATATCTGTCACACGTACAAACTCCTCACCTTTGTGAAACATGCCCCCACGACGATCACCAACAACAGACAGTACCATCCCGAGGTCATCCCCATAGTTGCCGGTAATCCAGCGATAGGAACGAATCGATTGCCAGTATCTGGGACCCCAGGAGTGATCTCTCAAGCCATGACCATTAATCTCGATGCTATCCTCGCCTTCAATCTGAATGCTTCCCGATACCTTCATATGTTGTTCATAGTGTGCCCGCGCAAAGTCGTTGCCATCACTCGCGTCGCCCACATGCCCATACATGGGTCCAACACCCTCGTGTATCAGATCAATTCTCAGTTTTCGAAACGGGTTGGTTTTGAAAGCCTTGCCCGGATCACCCATATCCCTGGGATTGGCCATTAAGAGGGCCGATCCATCATAGACTGTTCGGATTTTCTCTCCCGGCACCAGTACTTCTACTGTCGCACCACCGGCATCCCAGCCGTCATTGTGGCTGATCTCGGGCTTTTTATAGTTAAACAACGCAGAGCCATCGCTGTTGTAGACGATAACGGTCATCTCAGCGTAGCGTTCGTTGGCGCGATTCCCCATACGAATGAACCCACCTCGATTTCTCTTTGGGTCGAAAAAATTGAAGTAAACTGATTCGTTAAAATTCTCCTCTGAACCCAGTTCGTGGGTGTAATCATCTTCAGGTTTGACGTTTCCTACTATATTTACCATCTCAATCCCCTTGATTTACCAGAAATTATTGTCTGTGCGCGGATGCTACATGATATCCATCATCTAGTATAATGGGCCGCTTCTCAATGCATGACAGAGATTAGCCTTTGAATATTAAACAAAAAATGTCCGACATCATTCGCTGTGAAGCGGATGCAATTGCTGGAATCGAAATCACCGATGATTTCGAAGATGCAGTTAATCTGATCCTGCAAAGTTCAGGAAAAGTAATTACAACCGGTATTGGTAAGGCAGGCTTTGTCGCTCATCGCCTGGCCGCTACATTGTCATCGACCGGCACACCTGCCTTCTATGTCCATCCTGCCGAGGCGGGGCATGGCGATATGGGAATGCTGACGGAAAACGATGTCATTATTGCGCTCTCAACCAGCGGAAAGTCGATTGAAGTCATCGAGATGTTGCAGATCGCGGCACAACTCGACGTGACATCCGTCATCGGAATCACCTCTCATATGGATTCGCCGCTGCGCGATCTAAGTCGGATTACCCTCGACATGGGTCCGGATATCGAGGAACCCTGCCCACTGAAACTCACTCCAAGTGCCACCATTGCGATCATGTCTGCGATCTGTGACGCAATTGCACTCACCTTACTGGAACTCAAAGGATTCACCAGGGAAGACTATGGTCGGCGCCACCATAAAGGATATCTAGGTTCAATCACCCGGACCGCACATCAGTACGACAGCCAGAAAAAGCGTTGACCGCTCTTTGACAAACTAGCACCCGGCACCGATTTCAAGGATCCAACTGGTGGGTGGAATTTATTTGCAATACCATGCTCTAATCTGAAACTTTTTCCCAACAGCGAGACAGTCCAATTAAATTTCCAGTATTGCTTCTGATGATTTGTCTCGCGACCGGCTGCCAGGTATCGAACGTTTCCCTGAACAATACCGAGGTCTATACCAGCGGAATAAATCCTGAGCCGGAATCAATCCAGGCAGCATTTGAAAACAGGATTGCCATCAAACTGATGGGTCCGGTCCTCCTAGAAGCCGAGGAGCCTATTCCTGATCAAGAGACCTTACAAACAAAATTAACGATGTTGGATTCACTTCTCACCCAGTTGGCCAGTTTGAACAAAAATCTACTCTCGCTGAAGCAGCAGCATGATATCCATCAGGTCAAAATGCTCAGAATAAGCTATCAGAGAGAACTGAATCTATGGCACAAATCCAATCACCTGACCGCGATTAAGACGCTAATTCCACAACAGACGTTCAACATCCAGAACAGGGAATCTGTCGACCTGACCACTCGACAAATTCAGGAAATTCCACAATCACTCAGTCGCCTTTCGCAGATACTTGAGCACCAGACTTCGCTTGGGATTATCTACCCGGACGAATTAATTTCTTATGCAACAGATCACATACGAAACGTCGCAGTCGTTAAGCCAGGATTGTTATTGGATCGATATCAGCAGTTGTTGACCTACTCAGATCTTACGATCAAAGAGCAACGAAATCAGTACCTGCTAATGGAGCAAAAATTTGAGAGAGAGATTCGACCTGCCTATCTGCTGCTGCTCAGATATCTGCAAGATCTGAAACAGGCACCAGGAGTTCGAGAAACTTCGCTTGTGGACGGACCTGGCGTAATCGAACCATACCTGACCGGACAGGCGGATATACTGCAAATCCTGCACGATGAGCAGGCACGAACCTATCAGCAGATCACCAGTGCAAGTGCACAATATTCGCAGTCACCCGGTGAACTTTACAGGGATCCGAAATATACCTGGGCGGATCAGCCCGGGAGCTACCAGACCATCTTGAATCTCATTGCACTCTATGCGCTGGATATTCAAAAAGATCTGGATAATTGGTTCAGGCAACTCCCCGCGAACGAGGTTCTCCTGGCAGGAATGGACAACCCGGACCTCGCTCACATCAGCTACTCGGACGGGCAGTCGCTGTTCGACCTGCAGTCGTTAACCAACCTCCCTAATTACGAGCTTGAGACCCTTGCTTACCAATACACGGTTCCAGGCTTTCACCTGCCGGGCGAAACCATCTCAGCCAAATTACAGGGCTCAAAGCTGAGCCGAATATACTTAAGTGGCTGGTCGATTTACTCGCTCGACCTGCTCTGGCAGCACCGTGAAAACAAGGCACTTTTTGAAACCGGGCTGGCAGAACTGGGGTTTCTGGTTAGGTCTCATCTCGCGGTATGCAGTGCTATTATTGATGTAAACCTGCAGATCGGAAACTGGTCAAGCGATCAGGCAAGAGATTTTCTGTCAGATCAAACGCCCTATTCGCCGGGCTTTATTAAGCGCCATGTTTTAAGGATTATTGCAAATGCCGGGTCTTCAGTTGGCAGTTACCTGATTGCCAGAGAACTGAAGGTCCTGCAGCAGTATTCTGTTCAGCAACTGGGACTGTCGTTACCGGTGTTTCATCAGGCGATCATTAATCATAGTCCGGCAACACTCAAATTCCTCAAAACAGAGATGCGCGATATCCTTTCACAATAGTCTGATCCAGCAGTTGACCCAACAGAGTCTTCACCTGAACCATACTGAAATGGATTTCATATTGGTCCAGGCCTCATCCGGTGTCGCCACTTTCTGCACATTACAGTTACCCGTGTCCAGGCGTCTGGACTCTATAATTTTCTGCTGTGTCAGTGATGGTTCGATCAGGAGAATCTAAAGATCGCCAACTGATAAATGAGTGATGATGTAAAAGGCAATTAACAACTAATTCATTTAGTGTAGCAATCGCTGCCATCTACGCGAGCCTTGATTCCGGGCTTGCAGTGACTCTGATATCAGCCCGGAACACTATCTACCAGGCCCTTTTTTATCAGCACCTTCAAGCCCTCCTTTTTACTCAAGGGACTCAGCTCGGTTCGATGGGTAAAAATGAAATCAGTCACCGATTGTACTGAGGTTTTGCTGTATTCACGCAGAGCCCAGCCAATGGCTTTTCGAATGAAGAATTCCTCATCAGCCATATTTTCAATGATATTTTTGAACAACAGCTCCGTATCTGTTTCCTGCCTGAGCTTACGCTGACAAATAATTGACACTCGCCGTTTCCACATATCATCACTCCTGGCCCATCGGTACATCTGTTTCGTGACGGGTGTCCTCGCATCTATCAGTAACTCACCCAGCCTGTTTGAAAGCGCATCAACATAATCCCACCAGGCGCCATCGACAATCATTTCTTCATACATCGTGACTGAGCTGGTGCTCTGAAACCTGCGATAGCGCTTCACACCAGTCAAGGCAATGGCGGCATATCTTTCTTCCCTGAACTCGGCTTTTCGCCATAAATCAAGTATCGCAGTCTGCCATTCCTCAGCATCTCTAATCGGGAATTGTTTAAAGGCTGAATTGAAGATCTTTTGTTGTATTGGTGCCTGGACGCCATGGAACGGCATTTCCGACTTCATGTAGCGTTGCATCTGGGGAGCCTTCTGAGGATCTGCCATGTCTCTCAGATCCTTCTTGATGCTCTGGGTGAGCAAGATCACCCCGATGCGGTCCAGCGTTTCCGATTTGGTCGCCCACCACGATATGCTGTTGCTATCGCCTCGCTAATCTTCAACTCATAGAGTAAATATCTTCCTGCCGGACGGTAGCTGCAGATTGATTCAGCTTCCGCTCGGATCTGGTCATCCTCGATCTGTATGACCTCTCCTGTGATCTGGAATTCACCGCTACTACCAGAGCTGTCGGACATACCACAGTGGAGGCAAAAATGATCATTTGATCGAAAGTCCTTCACCTTTGATGAACCGGGTTCAGCAAACATAAAGCAACGGCTTTCACCTACAATCGCTGTCACGGGGTGAATTCTGGGAAAACCGTCGCCCCTGACAGTGGCAAGGTAGGAAACCTTGCCATCGATTCTAGATTTGCCGAATGCCGCGACCTCTGGCGCTTCATGATCCAGCTTTTCCCAGGACAAAGCAGTCAATCGTATCTCCTTCTCACCATCACCTCGAAACTGCAGTGAATCCTAGCATCACTTCAAAGACACTACCAAATAGGATGTCACTAAATCGAACTCCCACCCGGCGTATTACCGTGAGTAAAAGCCGAGGCGGGGATAGGCTCTTCGAATGGCTCATGAGCCGTCCGCAGTCATTGTAGAACTGACCCAGCGCTCTCAGATCAAAACTGTAATCCTGGTCTTTCGTGGAAGTCTGAAAAAAGCACGACAAGCAGGTGTCCGGTGGATTTCGAATGGTATGAATGATCCTGGCATGAGGAAACATCAGGAAAATCAGTCCGACAAAGACAAAATCCAACGGATGCTTGTCAACAATCTGGTCATGTTCTCCCTTCACCTCGTTCAAACTTAACCATCTCACCGAGATCCTGAAACGCTTCTGCATAATCCGGTTTCAACTCGATGGCTCATCGAAATTCAGACTCGGCCTCTTTCAGCCTGCCCAATCGACGATAGATTCCGGCAATATTATGATGAAAAGCCGAAGCGACGGGATTTTGCTCGATCGCCTTTTTAATTAAATCTATGGCCCGCTCAGTATCATTCTCCTCAGACAAGATCAGACCCAACATATGCATCGCATCAGCGTTGATCGGGTGAGTATCAAGCACTTTGCCACAGGTCTTTTTTGCTTCGGCAAGATCTCCGTCTATCTGCAACTTCATCGCCGCTTCAAGTTGTTCTCTGATCTTCATGGTGCGCGGGGCATCTCCATCTGACCTATGGAACCAACGATTACCTCAACCGGGACCGTCTCTGCATTTTCGTCGATCAGGGTAAGCAGAAACTTTTCACCGTCAACCAGGGGCTTGATCAGTTTCATCAACATGACGTGTTTACCACCGGGTTTCAGGATCACGGTCTCGCCTGGTGCAATGCCCAGAGGATCAATATGCTTCATCCGCATCATGCCGTTGTGCTCCATGCTTTCATGTACCTCGCTCATTTTGGCAACACTGGTCTCAAGGCGTACGATATGAACAGGCTGAGAAGTTGGATTCGTCAGTTCCATGTAGGCGGCTCCCATTGCCGCACCCGATGGTGTCGCTCGGGCCCATGCATCATTGACGGTTACCTCTGCATAACAAGCCAAGTGCATCAACAGCAGAGCTAATCCCGTTACCAGGTTTTTCACGGTTTCTCCTCACCTTTTCCTGCGCGCAGTATATCACCCGGAAAACGGCCGGTTCTGATGTTTAGTCTCACCGAAACAGGCAAAAAGTTTGATATGCAACCGTGAATAATATATTCAAAGCTCTTGCTGATGAGAGTCGTCCTCATCTACTCGACAGACTTTGCCATCAGGATGGGCTTACACTCAACCAGCTCTGTGAAGAATTTGATATGAACCGGCAGGCGGCTAGCAAACATCTGATGATTCTGGAGAAAGCCAATCTCGTTTGCTGAGTTTACGCGCCGGGATTTTCATTCGACCGAGGTAGAATCGGATTGGACGCCAGGCAGCAGCCTAACTTTTTACAATCAAGACAGGATCCTCGCATTAGACGGCAAGGTTCTTGAAGTAGACCAGTCAAATAAACTCATCATCACCTTACATGTACTCGATGATCCTGAGGCTAGACTGACGGCTGGACACCGATTCTACCCAACATGAAGACGCTGCTGGAGACTGACTCGGTCATGCCAATATCCCAGCCGAACCCGGCGCTTCTAGTGTGAAGCAAACAGATAGCGGTAAGTTGCTGCCTCCATCTTTTTGCCGTCACGCAGTTTGCTCTATAAGAAAACCCCTTACTCCCGTACACTATCGCCCCTCCCACGTAACATGCTATTAGAGATGGCTGAGAGTGAACTGATGCACAAGAATTTCTACACGGTCTGCCGGGCAGGTTTCGCAGACGATGTGGTGTTCATTCGACAGACAGATGATCGTCCTGACATTTATTATTCTGACCTTCATGCACAAAGCGGTCGCATAGCTAACCACCTGACGGAGTTGGGCTTAACGAAGGGGGATCGCGTGATGGTTCAGGTGGAAAAATCTCCACAGAACCTCTTCTGGTACTTTGCTTGTCTGCGAGCCGGATTGATCTATCTCCCACTGAATACTGCTTATTTGGAACACGAAATCGAGTATTTTGTCAGTGACGCTGAACCTTCGCTGGTTCTCTGTGATCCACAGAAACAACCACTTATTGACAACTTCGCTTCCTGTCCGGTTCATACTCTCGATGATCAAGGGTGTTATTCAAAGGAGCTCCCTACCCAGACAGACTTCAAAGACATTGAATGTGCCGATGATGATATTGCAGCAATTCTCTATACCTCGGGGACAACAGGAAAACCAAAAGGTGCAATGATCACACACGCCAACCTTCTCGCGAACAGCCGCAGTCTTTCAGATGCCTGGCAGTGGCAGAAAGAAGACGTCATGCTGCACGCCTTGCCGGTCTTTCATGTTCATGGATTATTTGTAGCAACTCATCTACCTGTCATTAACGGCAGCACGATCATTTTATTATCAAAATTCAAGCCAGATGAGGTTATCAGGTATCTCCCCGAATCAACCGTCTACATGGGAGTACCAACAAACTATGTTCGCCTGTTAGCGAATCCTGGCTTTAATCAGCAGGCTTGCAAAAACATGCGTCTTTTTACATCAGGATCAGCACCGCTACTGGTCCAGACTTTCGACGAGTTCCAGAACCGGACATCACATACCATCGTGGAACGCTACGGCATGACCGAAACAGGCATGAATACGTCTAATCCCATTGACGGCGAACGAAAACCAGGCGCCGTTGGTAAACCCCTTGCTGGTGTTGAAGTAAGAATCCTGGATGATGATGACAACCCGGTGACTGATGCGTCACCTGGAAATCTTCAAGTCAGAGGAAAAAACGTTTTCAAGGGTTACTGGCGGCTCCCTGAAAAAACCGCCGAGGAATTCACTGAAGACGGTTTCTTCCGGACAGGCGATATCGCCAGTCTTGATCAGGATGGCTATATCGCCATCATGGGTCGAGATAAGGATTTAATTATTAGCGGAGGTCTGAATATCTATCCGAAAGAGATCGAAGCTGTGATCGACAAGATCCCCGGCGTACTGGAATCTGCCGTAATAGGACTGCCCCATCCGGATTTTGGCGAAGCAGTTACCGCAATCGTGGTTGCAGAGGAGAATCGGAAAGACCTGACTGAATCCAGCATCATCAGTCAGCTGAAGAGCCAGATAGCAGGCTTCAAAGTTGCCAAACAGGTTCACTTCGTCAACGAGCTACCCAGAAATACAATGGGAAAGGTGCAAAAAAATATCCTGCGAGAGAAACTTAATCCACAATAACGATTCAATTCTCTGGTAAACTGCGCGCCTTCAAACCCTACCAGCAAGTCTCAGCGACATGGTTATGAAGACATGGTTATGAAGACATGGTTATGAAGACATGGTTATGAAGAAATGAAACGACTCGGTATTCTTGCTTCCCACCGGGGCACTAATTTTCAAGCCATTATCGATGCCTGCAAAGAAGGTCGTCTGGATGCTGAACCGGTGGTTGCCATCAGTAATAACAGCAAGTCAGTGGCTCTCTGTCGCGCCAGGGAAGCTGGCATTGCTACAGTACATCTCTCAAATGCAACCCATCCGGGCTGTGACAAGCTGGATAATGCTATCCTCGATGCCCTTTTAGGCCACCAGGTAGACCTGGTCATCACCGCTGGATACATGAAAAAATTGGGCCCTCGAACACTGGCCCATTATTCTGGTCGTATCATTAACGTGCATCCATCACTGCTTCCAAAATATGGCGGCAAGGGCATGTTTGGTCTAAACGTACACGAGGCGGTAATTAATTCAGGTGACAAGGAAACCGGTATTTCCATTCATTGGATCTACGGAGACTACGATACCGGCCCCGTAATATCCCAGCAGGTCATTGCTGTACTGCCAGACGACACACCTGAGACACTGGCCAAACGAGTCCTGGCGAGTGAACATCAGCTGTTGATCGAAACACTCGCCAACCTACTGGAGCAGGAACAATGAAAGTCAATCCTCGAGCCCCTATTGCTCTGATGAGCTGTGAATCCGGCAGGCACTTCGCCGAGACGGTCGCCAGCCGGATGAAAGAACATCTCGTCCCAACACAGGAAACCTGGTTTGCCTGCGGCGAGGGTAAGATGGAGATCAAAGCCAATGTTCGTGGTCATGATGTCTATATTTTCCAGTCCACGGTTGGTCAGCAGGACGACTATTCCGTCTATGACCGTTTCGTCATGCTGCTGCATGCTGTCGAAGCAGCTGCATTGTCCGACGCACAATATGTTACAGCTATCACGCCTTACTATCCCGGCGCCAGACAGGACAAACGCAAGGGACGAACCCGGGAAGGAATCAGTGCAGGTTTATTCGCTCGAATGTTGCAAAGTGCAGGCGCGGATCGCGTAGTCACGGTTGAGATTCACAATGACGCAATCGCTGGCATGTTCAATCCCTCTTTCACGCATCTTGAAAATGTCTTCCTCACACGTCACCTGGCGGAATGGTTAAACTCGCAAGGTCTCACGGGAGATGTCGTGGTTTCGCCAGACGTGGGTTATCTTGAGCGCGCCAGAGCCTACGCGGAGGAACTGCATGCAGATCTGGCCGCACTCTCAAAGGAAAGGGATTATTCAAAACCAAATCAGGTGTTCCGATCAACTCTGATTGGCGATGTCTCAAATCAGAACGTTCTTCTGGTTGACGACATCGTTGATTCTGCCGGTTCCGTGGTGGCTGCGGTCAATGAACTGAAAGAGCATGGTGCCAGGGATATTGTGGTCGCCTGTTCGCACGCAATAATGTCAGACCCTGCCTGGGAACGACTCCAGTCTGTCAAGGATCGGGCTGACAGTGATGGTTGGAAATTCGATTTCGTTGGTACCAGCACAGTCGATCATGCCGATACACCAGAGTGGTATCACACTTTTGGAATAGAGAAGCTACTCGCAACCATCATTAAGAAAATCAACTCAAGAGGCAGCGTTACACAGGTGCATCAGGGCCGGGAATAGCGCTCGTGCCTTGACAATCTGCATAAATTGCATAATGCTTTCAATCATGAACAGACAAAACATCAGCCCGGTTATTATAATTAGCATCCAACATCATGTGGTGGGTTGACGCTTGGGAACAAGTTACAGGAAACCCGCTAAATGGCGGGTTTTTTTTTGAGCCCTCAGCGGTTCTTATATAGAGCCCTCAGCGGTTCTTATATAGAGCCCTCAGCGGTTCTTATATAGAGCCCTCAGCGGTTCTTACATAAAAGGTGAACGGGGTGAGTACAAATTCGAATCCAGCTGACGATGACTATTCATTCGTAGCCGGTGAACACAATATTCTCTCCTTCTGGGATGATCAGCAGATCTTCCAGAGGTCACTTCAGCAGACACAGAATTCAGCACCTTATACCTTCTACGATGGTCCCCCGTTCGCAACCGGACTTCCCCACCACGGACACCTGGTAGGCTCAATCCTGAAAGATGTTGTGCCACGTTATTTCACGATGAAGGGTTACCATGTGCAACGTCGATTTGGCTGGGACTGCCATGGTTTACCGATAGAACATGAAATTGACAAGTCCCTCGGGATGTCCTCCCAGGAGGCTGTGGAAAAACTTGGCATAAAAGGTTACAACGACGAATGTCGAAACATCGTGCTGCGATATACGACTGAATGGAAAACTACCATCGAAAGGATCGGTCGCTGGGTCGATTTCGACAATGACTACAAGACCATGGAACCCTGGTATATGGAATCCGTGTGGTGGGTCGTCAAACAGCTCTGGGAGAAGGATCTCATCTACAGGGGTGTCAAGGTCGTGCCCTTCTCCACTGCACTCGGTACGGTCCTGTCCAACTTTGAAATAGCATCAAACTATCAGGACGTACAGGATCCGGCTATCACGGTGCTGTTCAAACTCATCGGGGAAAATACCTATGTGGCTGCATGGACAACGACACCATGGACCTTGCCATCTAATCTGGGTCTGTGTGTTGGTGCGGATATCGATTACATCAAAGTTCGTGACGACGATGAGAAGCTTGAAATATACATTGCCAGAGATCGTCTGGACGAAGTTGGCAAGAATAAAACTCTCACCGTACTGGAGGAGTTAAAAGGAACGGATTTGAAGGGTCGCAGATATGAACCTCTGTTTGACTATTTTGCAGACCTGGCGACAGAGGGAGCCTTTCAGATACTGTTAGACGACTATGTGACGACTGACAGCGGTACCGGG
>Ga0208642_1000186_pt1 | contig 33421 bp, 28 predicted proteins | sample ETN02SmetaG_4_FD_185790 | JGI IMG/M metagenome (GOLD analysis project Ga0208642, IMG submission 185790) | Marine microbial and viral communities from oxygen minimum zone, Eastern Pacific Ocean - ETNP2014F10-02SV251 (SPAdes) (version 2) | ecosystem: Environmental > Aquatic > Marine > Oceanic ...
ACTTTCTTAGCGGCGTTCTCTTACACCAGCGTCGCTAATGTGCTTGTTATTTTTGCGTGTACCCCACTGATTGCGGCATTACTGTCTTGGCTTATTTTCCGCGAAAAGGTATCAGCCTCGACCTACTGGGCCATTGTCGGAGCAGCATCTGGCCTGGCGATCGTCGCCAGTGGCAGCTTTGGCGGGATCCGCTGGTTTGGCGATTCACTGGCGCTGTTGAATGCGGTTTTACTGGCAACGGTATTCACTATCTTGCGTGGCCACCGCGAGATCAACATGATTCCAGCGTCGGGCATAGGTTTGCTGATCGGGGCGCTTGTGTCCATTCCTTTTGCAGGATTTCCACCGCTGGATGCGCTGCAGGTGACCTGGCTGGCGCTGGCCGGCGTAATCATACTGCCGCTTGCTTTGACCCTACTGACGCTGGGCCCGCGCTACCTGCCAGCCCCGGAAGTAGGCATGATTATGTTGCTGGAAGCGGTGCTCGGGCCGTTGTGGGTGTGGCTGGTCATCCAGGAGAGTCCGGGAATACCCACGCTGATTGGGGGTACTGTGGTGCTGGTTGTGTTATTCGTTCACTCGTTGTGGCGGCTGAGAACTTCGGGCCTTGATTCTGGCTGATCGGTTTACGGTGGTAAGCCAACTCCAGATCGCCCGGCAATACCACAGCCATAAATTGACCAGTTGGAGAAGAACTGCTAGAAGAAGCGCAAGCCCATTGCTGTGCTTCGATCACACCTCGGCAAGGTCGGCTCGGCCGTGGCTTGGTAACATGTTATTGGTTGAAAGTTAAGGAGGGGAGAATAATCATGAGCAAGATCAAATCCGGACTTATTCAGATGAGCCTCAAGGGAAGTGCTGAAATGTCCCCCGAGGAGATTCGTGATCGAATGCTGGAGGCCCATCTGCCGTTAATCGACCAGGCGGGGTCGGCGGGCGTGCAGATTCTGTGTTTCCAAGAGGTTTTTACCCAGCCGTACTTCTGTCCCAGCCAGGACAACCGCTGGTATGGGGCAGCTGAGCCGATTCCGGATGGGCATACCACCCGGCTGATGCAGGAGTATGCCAGTAAACACAACATGGTCATCATCGTGCCGATCTATGAAGAAGAGATGACTGGCGTTTACTACAATGCAGCGGCCGTGATCGATGCCGATGGCACCTACCTGGGCAAATACCGCAAGACCCACTTGCCACACGTCGCCGGCTTCTGGGAGAAGTTTTTTTTCAAGCCCGGCGCCTCGGGTTGGCCGGTGTTTGCTACAGCCTATGGCAAGATCGGTGTATATATCTGTTACGACCGGCACTTCCCGGAAGGCTGGCGTGCCCTGGCTCTCAAGGGTGCAGAAGTGATCTACAACCCCTCTGCTACCGTTGCCGGCCTGTCCCAGTACCTTTGGGAGCTTGAACAGCCAGCCTCGGCTGCCGCCAACGGGGTCTACATCGCTGCCATCAACCGGGTTGGCACGGAGGCGCCGTGGAATATCGGTGAGTTTTACGGTTCCAGTTACTTCGTCAACCCACGCGGCCAGATAGAAGCCCAGGCCAGCCGGGACCAGGATGAATTACTTATCCACGAGATGGACATGGACATGGTCAGGCAGGTCCGGGATACCTGGCAGTTTTTCCGTGACAGGCGGCCCGAGACTTACGGGGTTTTGACAGACCTGAACTAATGTTGCCGGCAAAGCAACATATTGAAGCAGCAAAACCACCAGAGGAGAAAGTGCATGATGCAGCAGCAAGCCCTGAAAATCGACGGCGATCGGTTGTGGGACAGCCTGATGGAAATGGCGAAGATCGGTGCCACCGAGAAAGGAGGCTGTTGCCGGCTCGCGCTGACTGACCTGGACCGTGCGGCCCGGGATCTGTTCGTGGCCTGGTGCCGCGAAGCCGGCTGCACGATCTCGGTTGACCAGATGGGTAATATCTTTGCCCGCAGGACCGGTGTCGAGCCGGGCCTGCCGCCAGTTTTAGCCGGCAGCCACCTCGATACCCAACCTACCGGCGGCCGGTTTGACGGGGTGTACGGCGTATTGACCGGGCTCGAAGTCATCCGCACGCTCAATGACCACAACATCCAGACACAGCATTCGGTTGAGGCCGTGTGCTGGACCAACGAAGAGGGCAGCCGTTTTGCGCCCGCCATGGTTGCATCCGGAGTGTTTGCCGGCGTCTACGAGCTCGACTACGGTCTGGCCCGGGTCGACGGTGACGGCCGCACCATGGGCGAGGAACTACAGCGGATCGGCTACGTCGGCAGCGAGGCCATGGGCCGGCCGCTGCATGCATATTTTGAAGCGCACATAGAGCAGGGCCCGATCCTGGTTGAGGAGGGAATTGATATCGGAGTGGTGACCGATGCTCAGGGGCAGCGCTGGTATGAGCTGGAACTGACCGGCACCGAGTCCCACGCCGGACCGACGCCGATGGATCGGAGGCAAGACGCATTACTCGGAGCTGCTCGTGTGATTTCCCTAGTCAATGAAGTCGGCCTGGCGTATGCCCCGGTGGCCTGTGCGACCGTCGGCATGATCGAATCTCATCCTAATTCGAGGAATGTCATTCCTGGCAGGGTCTTTTTGACTATCGACATACGGCACCCCGAAGACGCTGTGCTGTCGCAGATGGATCAGGAGATTCGGGACGGGGTGAAAGAGATATCGGCGAGGGATAATCTTACTGGAAAACTCGAACAGATTTTCTGCTACGCACCAGTGCCGTTTGACCGGAGCTGTGTGAATGCGGTTCAAACGAGCGCTGACCAATGTGGCTACAGGTCCAGGGAGATCGTCGCTGGGGCCGGCCACGACGCCTGCTTCATAGCCCAGGCTGCACCGACTTCTATGGTTTTCATACCCTGCGTCGACGGAATCAGTCACAACGAGACTGAGAACATAAAGCCGGAATGGTCGACCGCCGGTGCCAACGTGATGCTCAACGCAATCCTGGACAAGGCGGGAACCGTATGAAAGCAGCCAGACAGCAAGGCGTTCACCATTGAGTCAGGGCACAGGTAACTCATCTACCGTTGTCGATATCACGCAACTGTCGTTGGCTTTTCAAACTGGCGATGGGCCCGTGCATGCGCTATCTGATATAGATCTGAAGATCCGAAGTGGCGAATTTGTGACGTTAATCGGCCCCTCCGGCTGCGGCAAGACCACGTTGCTGCGGGTGATCGCGGATCTGGAGCCCCATAGCGCTGGGGAGATCAAGGTCAACGGCGTAGCCCCGGAAGAGGCACGCTTGCAGCGGAGTTACGGCTATGTCTTCCAATCCCCGGCACTTTACCCCTGGCGTACTGTCGAACAAAACGTTTCCCTGCCGCTCGAGATCATGGGCCGACCGAAGGCCGAGCGACGAGAGTTGGCCCGCCATTACCTGGAACTCGTCAACTTGACCGGGTTCGACCGGAAGTATCCGTGGCAGTTGTCCGGCGGGATGCAGCAGCGGGTGTCGATTGCCCGTGCACTTAGTCTGGAAGCAGAACTTTTGTTAATGGATGAGCCATTCGGCGCGCTCGACGAGATCACCCGGGATCATCTGAATGAGCAATTGTTAAGGCTCTGGGAAAAAACCAGCAAGACCATTGTCTTTGTGACTCATTCCATTCCAGAGGCAGTGTTTTTGTCAACGAGAATCGTCGTGATGTCACCGCGGCCTGGTCGTGTAATCGATGTGATCGACTGTAATCTGCCGACAAATAGAGTACTGGAAGTTCGAGAGTCACCGGAATTTCTTGAGATCGCCCACCGAGTCCGGGAAGGCCTGCGCTCAGGACACAGTTACGACGATGACTAGGGTGCGGCATGGAAAAATTGGCGGCAACGCCGGACCGGTTACCGTAGTTTCCCTGGCGTTGATCCTGGTCTGGTACCTCGGGGCGGTATACCTTAATAGTGCGCAGTTGATCGACCGTTACCAAAAAAATGACGTGGACTGGACTTTGAGCCAACTTGCGTTGGACAGCTGGTCGATGGAGAGGGCCGTTTTGCCGGCACCGCACCAGGTCGCCGCTGAACTCAAGAAAAGCATGATTGATACCAAGGTGACATCTAAGCGCAGTCTCGTGTTCCACGCCTGGGTGACGCTGTCATCCACCCTGCTTGGGTTTCTTTTCGGGACCGTGCTTGGAATCACACTGGCCATCGGCATTGTTACCGTACGCACACTGGATCAAAGCCTGATGCCCTGGATCATAGCTTCCCAGACGGTACCAATACTGGCGATTGCGCCGATGATTATCGTCGTGCTCGGCTCGATTGGGATTACCGGATTGGTGCCGAAGTCCATGATTTCGATGTACTTGTGTTTTTTTCCCGTCACTGTGGGGATGGTCAAAGGACTCCGCTCACCCGATCCCATACTCCTTGATCTAATGAAAACCTACAACGGCGGTCATAGCCAGGTTCTTTTGAAACTGCGTTTTCCGGCCGCCATTCCCTACCTTTTCGCGAGTTTGAAAGTGGGGATAGCTTTGAGCGTCGTGGGGGCAATCGTTGCTGAGTTGCCGACTGGCGCCCAAGGGGGATTGGGTGCGCGACTGCTGGTCGGCTCCTACTATGGCCAGGTGAACATGATCTGGGCTGCCTTGATCACAGCGTCGGCGTTGTCGGCACTGCTGGTGAGCGCAATTGGTGTGATCCAGCGGTTGGCGGTGTGGAGAATCCGCGGTATGCAACCCATGAGGGTACGGTGATGTTCGGGCAGCTCGGATCACCGGCGCGGTCAGCGGCATTGCCGGCTCTGGCCGTGACGCTGGTTGCACTGGTATTGCCGCTTACTGACACGCTTGCCTGGCAGCAGTTTCCACTATCGTTGCTCGGTCCGCTGGCGGTCGCAGTAGCGGCCGGCGCAATAATCAGTCGCCGCGCTACCGGTATTGCCGGTGCTTTTGTGACTCTGGCAGGCGTAGCCACCGGTGCCGTGGTCGCTACCTGGATAGTCCATGCCGATAGTCTCACAGGTCACGTATCCTGGGGGTTTTGGTGTTATGTGTTAGCGCTTGGCCTGTTGGTCTGGCGCTCAATGAGTGCTTTTTCCACGGTCCGGTCGCAGCGGAAAGTGCTGCCTCAGATTTTTCGTTTGTTGGTTCCCGGAATTTTCGGCATCTGGTTGATCGTGTTGTGGGAACTTATCGTCGTGGGATTTGGCGTACCACGGATTCTGCTGCCCGCGCCCAGCATGATTGGTGATGTATTCGTCGAATCCGGCTCAATGCTTACGGCTGATTTTCACCAAACGGTTATCCGCTCGGTGATTCCCGGGTTCGTTATGGGTAATGTTGCTGGGTTCCTGATTGCCGTAATCGTCGAACGGGTAATGTTTCTGAAGCGGGGACTTTTACCTCTGGGCAACCTGATCAGTGCGATACCCATCGTCGGGATTGCGCCAATCATGGTGATGTGGTTTGGTTTTGACTGGCAATCGAAAGCAGCCGTGGTTGTGATTATGACTTTTTTCCCGATGCTGGTGAACACTGTCATGGGTCTCTCCGAGTCCACAAACATAGAGATCGACCTGATGCGTTCCTACGGTGCCCGGTATTGGCAGGAATTCTTCCGCTTGCGCTTGCCTAATGCGCTGCCCTTTATTTTCAACGCGCTCAAGATCAATTCCACCCTGGCGTTGATCGGCGCGATCGTGGCTGAATTTTTTGGCACCCCGATAGTGGGTATGGGTTTTCGAATCTCCACCGAAGTGGGCCGGATGAGTCTCGAGACGGTTTGGGCGACAATCGCAGTGGCTGCTCTGTCCGGGTCGTCTTTTTACGGGCTTTTGGCGCTATTGGAAAGACGGGTAACTTTCTGGCATGCTTCGTTCCAAGCATCAAGAAACTAGTTCTCGGTGCATAACACACCATAACCCTAAGGGAGGATAGTAGGATGAAGAAACTGTTTGCGGGTGTTGTTGCAGCATTGGTACTGGGGTCTGGCTTGGTCACGGCCAATGCCGCCGACAAGGTCACCATTCAACTGAAATGGGTCACCCAGGCCCAGTTCGCTGGTTATTTTGTCGCCCAGAATCAAGGTTTCTACAAAGCCGAAAATTTGGACGTGACGATTTTACCGGGCGGTCCGGATGTTGCGCCGCCCCAAGTCATCGCAGGTGGTGGGGCCGATGTCATTATTGACTGGATGCCCGCAGCACTGGCCTCCCGAGAGAAGGGTCTACCACTGGTCAATATCGCCCAGCCGTTCAAGCGTTCGGGTCTGATGTTGACCTGCCGTAAGGATACTGGGATTAAATCCCCAGCTGATTTCCGGGGTAGGACCCTCGGCGTATGGTTCTACGGTAACGAATATCCATTCCTCAGCTGGATGAGTCAGCTTGGAATCCCGACTGATGGCAGTGCCGGTGGCGTCACCGTTTTGAAACAGGGGTTCAATGTTGATCCGATCCTGCAGAAACAGGCCGATTGCATTTCTACAATGACCTACAACGAATATTGGCAGGTCATCGATGCGGGGCTGGGTGCCGATGAATTGATCACCTATAAATACGAAGACCAGGGTGTTGCTACGCTGGAAGACGGTTTGTATGTACTGGAAAAAAATCTTAACGATTCGGCTTTCGTGGATAAAATGGCCCGCTTTGTGCGCGCTTCGATGAAGGGGTGGCAATGGGCAGCGAACAACCCCGACGCTGCTGCTGACATCGTGCTTGAGAATGATGAAACTGGAGCCCAGACCCAAAAGCATCAGCGCCGCATGATGGGTGAGATCAACAAATTGGCCAAGGGTGGCGGCAAACTGAACCCCGATGACTATGAGCGTACCGTGGCGACCTTGTTAGCTGGAGGCTCGGATCCCGTGATCTCCAAAGCGCCAAGCGGCGCCTGGACGCACAAGGTCTGGGATGCCGCGTTCTAGCAAACTCGTCACTTTAGCCTAGAAAAAAAGAGGGGGTAGCCAATGTCTGTTCTAATCCGCGGTGGTACCGTCGTGAATGCGGACCAGAGCGTTCGTGCGGACGTTTACTGCGTGGATGGCCGGATCGCCGAGGTTGGACTGGATCTGGAGACCCCCTCTGGCGCTGAGGTCGTCGATGCTGGAGGCCAATACGTGATGCCAGGCGGCATCGATCCCCATACTCATATGCAGTTGCCATTTATGGGTACCGTGGCGAGTGAGGATTTCTTTACCGGGACCGCAGCCGGCCTGGCAGGCGGCACCACCAGCATTATTGATTTCGTAATTCCAGGCCCGCAGCAACCACTGATGGAGGCCTATAGACAATGGCGCGAATGGGCAGAGAAAGCAGTTTCTGACTACTCCTTTCACGTTGCAGTGACCTGGTGGGATGATAGTGTGCACGAAGATATGGGTACCCTGGTGCGAGAGCACGGGATCAACAGTTTCAAGCACTTCATGGCGTATAAGGGCGCGATCATGGCGGACGATGAGATTCTTGTTAACAGCTTCACCAGAGCCTGGGAACTCGGCGCCATTCCGACTGTGCATGCAGAAAATGGTGAACTGGTCTGGCAGTTACAGCGCAAGCTCATGGATATGGGAATCACCGGTCCAGAGGGTCATCCGCAGTCGCGGCCGCCAGAAGTCGAAGGCGAGGCCACGAACCGGGCAATTCGGATCGCCCAAGCACTGAAAACACCCCTTTACGTGGTCCACGTGTCCTGTAGGGAATCGTTAGAGTCGATTATCCGAGCGCGCAACGAAGGCCAGCGGGTATTCGGCGAGGCTCTTGCTGGACACCTCTTGATTGATGATTCCGTTTATCTCGATCCAGACTTTGAGGTGGCAGCAGCCCATGTGATGAGCCCGCCTTTTCGGCCTAAAGATCACCAGCGGGAGTTGTGGCGGGGCCTGCAATCCGGAAACCTGCAGACTACCGCGACCGACCATTGTTGTTTCTGTGCCGATCAGAAAGCGATGGGCCGGGAGGATTTCACCAAGATTCCAAACGGTACGGGTGGTGTCGAAAACCGTTTGGAGGTGTTGTGGGATTCGGGAGTTCGAACTGGTCGCCTGACTATGAATGAGTTCGTTCGGGTAACCTCAACCAACGCGGCACAGATCTTTAATCTCTACCCGCGTAAGGGTTTGGTGGCAGCTGGGTCAGATGCGGACCTCGTGGTCTGGGATCCCAAGGTCAGCAAAACCATTTCGGCCAAAACTCACCATCAGAACATCGACTACAACATTTTCGAAGGAATGACGGTGATGGGCACTGCCTCCCATACCATCAGTCAGGGCAAGGTGGTATTCAAAGGTGGTGAGTTACAGGTGGAGCGCGGCGCTGGCCGATACATTGAAAGGCCGCCGTTTGCACCATATTTCGAAGCTATGAGCAAGGCCCGAGAACGTACTGCGCCAGTTTCTGTCGATCGATAAAAATCTGGTGCAACGGCGCAGGGACCGTAGCAAAACTACCCGTCTCGAAGCCTAGTTGATAAAAAAAGAAATACCGAGGTGACCTGCAGGGTCAATCAAGCAGGAGGTAAACGTGCAATTTGGCATCTGTTTTAAGGGCGAGGCCCATCCAGATAGAACAAAAAACCTGGTACGCCAGGCAGAGGCTGGCGGCTTTGAATATTGCTGGTTTTATGATTCCCATATTTTATGGCGAGACAGTTATGTTGCCATGGCTATGTGTATGGAACATACCAACAAGATGCGCTTTGGGCCCTGTGTAACAAATCCAGGTGTGCGGGACTGGTCAGTCGCCGCAAGTTTGTTCGCCAGCCTCGCGCTCCAAAGTAATGGCAGATTTGATGTTGGCGCGGGACGAGGGGATAGTTCGCTCAGAGTGATGGGGAAGAAACCAGCAAACCTGGCGCGTCTTTCTGAGTTCACCGATAAAGTAAAAGCGATGGTTCGTGGCGAAGAAGTCACTTATGACCAGTGCCCGGCCCCCGTTAAGATTCCCTGGAGTACTGGCTACGAACTACCAATCTGGCTCGCGGCCTACGGTCCCAAAGCAATCAAAGTTGCCGGGGAAAAGGGCGACGGCCTAGTTTTGCAGATCGCTGAGCCGGCAATTTGCCAGTGGCTCAGTGAGAGGGCTATTGCAGCGGGTAAGGCAATTGGCCGGGATATGGCCGATTATCAAGTCATGTCTGCTGCCCCCGCGTATATTGGGCCAATGGACGTTTGTGTAGAAAAAACCAAGTGGTTTCCGGCAATGGTAGGAAATCATATTGCTGATATTGTTGAAAGATACGGAGCTGACACAAGTTCTATTCCTGAAAGTTTGAGCGCATATATCGAAAAACGTCGAGGCTATGACTATCGCAAGCACGGGCAGAGTGATAACCCCTACCTGGATTTTATTACACCAGAAGTTGTTGAGAGTTTTGCTGTGTTAGGGACACCAGAGCAGCATGTCGAAAAAATTCGGCAATTAGAATCTGTGGGCATCACACAGTTCAACATTTACCTGGATAACGGAGATGAAGAAAAATTGATCGCGGATTATGCTGCTCAAGTAATTCCAGAATTCCGAAATTAGAGAAAGCCTATCGAGACGGCGATTTTTTTGTAGTATTCCCGTTGTTAGGGGCTTGGCCGGAGTAACCAGCATCCAGGGTCTGCCAGTAATACCTACTTGAACAGTTCACTCACTTGCGCGACCATCGCATGGCGCCCTTGAGTTCATATAAAGCAAAATTCAATGCACAGTAGTACGCTATTGGCACAGCCTGATGCCCGGCCGAGTAGCGCCTGGGTGACGCTACGTTATCCCTCGGTTTGACCAAGGGCGAACTACAGCAGGACTTGAGAAGTTGAGAAATGTCGGATTCATCTAACGCAATAACCCAGGTTGACATCTGCGATGTCGGCGCCCGCGACGGACTGCAAAGCGAAAAGCGTATCTGGAGCGTTGCTGAGCGGGTGCAACTGATTAACCGCCTGGCGAGAACGGGCATCCAGCGGATAGAAGCGGCGAGCTTTGTGAATCCCAAACGAGTCCCGCAAATGGAAGGCGCAGAACAGGTCGTGGCAGATATCGATCGGCCAGAAGGAGTTCGAATTGCAGGGCTCGCACTTAATGCAAAGGGTGTTGCACGCGCGCTTGAAGCGAAGGTCGATGAGATCCGCTACGCGGTCACTGCCAGTGAAACTTTCAACCAAAAGAACCAAGGCGCGAGTGTCGCTGAGACATTGGCTGAGCTCGAATCAATTGCCGATCAAGTGAAATCCTCGGGCAAGCTATTCTCCGCGGTTATTAGCACCTCCTTTGGTTGTCCGTTTGAGGGCGAGATAGCTACTTCAGCCGTGATTGATATTGGCCACCGCCTGGAACAGACCGGTGTCGACGAAGTTCTACTCGCCGATACTATCGGCTGCGCTGTGCCCAGCCAGGTCAGAGAACGCGTGATCGCGTTGCAGGCAGCGTTGGATCCATCGATCGGTATTGGATGCCATTTCCACAACACCCGCAACACGGGAATTGCGAACGCAGTTGCAGCGATTGAATCGGGTGTGCGAATACTGGATGCTTCGGTTGGTGGAATCGGCGGGTGTCCGTTTGCTCCGCGTGCCACCGGCAATATTGCTACAGAAGACCTATGCTATTTACTGCGCAACATGGGTTATGAAACCGGAATTGATCTTGCCGGGCTAGTCGACGTTGCCAAATGGGTAGAGCAATACTTTGATCAGCCACTGCCAGGACAGGTGATGAAAGCGGGCTTGTTTCCAGACGATGTGTTGGCTGAGCGTGTTGCATGAGCGAAGAGAGATAGAATAGGCCATTATGAATGACGCTGCGAGGCTATTCGATCACTATAAGTCGTAATATGACTATAATTCTTGGGCCATTTATTCGATTGGATTTACCTCTGATTTGATTTAGTCTGTATTCAACGTGAAAGGCCGACGCTAAGGAATCTAGCTGATAAATTGAAGGATGATCGTATCATTTAAAAGTGCATTTACCGTCCCGCAAGTTGGGGCCGGATTGCAAGACAAAGGAGCGAGCGCATGACAACTGTAGAACAAGCCGTACTGGTTAGCCGTGATGCGGCCCACTTGGTTCACCCGTTGCACAACCCATCCGCCCATTCAGGTGCACGGGTGTGGGTTGGTGGCGAGGGGGCATACCTGGTCGATGCCGATGGCAATCGTTTTATCGACTGCCTGTCTGGGCTTTGGAATAACACCGCGGGTAATGGCCGCACTGAGCTGGCAGACGCGGCAGCCCAGCAGATGCGCCAAATGGGTTTTGCCTCTGGCTACATCGGCAGTTCTAATCCGCGGGCGATTGAACTGGCCGAAAGGCTTGCTGCAATCACTTACCCGGACATTAATCATTTTTATCTGACTTCTGGTGGCGGCGAGGCGACTGACAGCAACATTAAACTGGCTCGCTATTACTGGAAACTCAAGGGTAAGCCGGAGAAGACCAAAGTCATATCACGCATTTGGGGTTACCACGGGGTGACTTTTGCCGGCATGTGTGCGACCGGCATCGCACCTTACTGGGAGATGTTTAAACCATTGATTCCCGGGTTTGTGCATATCCCGAGCCCCTATCCGTATCTTTACGAAGCGCCTGCAGGTGCGGCCAGCCAGGGAATTGCCGCGGCTGATGAGCTGGAGAAAAAGATCCTTGAGGAAGGCCCCGATACGGTGGCCCTATTCATCGCCGAGCCAGTGCAGGGTGCAGGCGGGGTGCTGGTGCCGCAGGACGATTACTTCCCACGGATCAGAGAGATTTGCGATAAGTACGAAGTTCTGCTGGTCTCAGATGAGGTAATTACCGGCTTTGGCCGCACCGGCCGCATGTTTGGTCTGGAGCACTGGGGTGTGAAACCAGACCTCATCCAGTTCGCCAAGGCCATCACCTCCGGGTATTTTCCACTTGGCGGCATTGGTATCAGCGACGAGATTGCCAGCGTGATGAACGAAAGCGGCTCGCCGTGGATGCACGCTTATACCTACAGTTCCCATCCGGTCGGTTGTGCGGTTGCACTCGCCATGTTGGATATCATCGAACAAGAGGATTTTGTCGGCCAGGCTAGAGAAAAAGGTAAGCGGCTGCTGGTAAAACTCAAGGAAGCACTGGCCGATCACCCAAACGTGGGTGATGTGCGGGGCCTCGGACTCATGTGCGGCGTCGAATTCGTTAAGGATAAGCCCAGCAAAACCATGTTCGAGGCCAGCGAGGCCATTGGTCCGAAGATTCACGCAGCGACCGTAGAGCGCGGAATGTTCAGCCGGGTGCGCGGCGACGCCTACTGTATCGCGCCGCCAATTGTCACCGACGAGGATACGCTGGATCGTATTCCGCAAATTCTGGCTGAGGCGGTGAACTCAGTGTTGGGCTAACTGCCTAACGAGTTCACTGGTGTTGGGATATTGGTCGGGGACTGGGAGAGCGCGGCGGTCGGCGCGGCAGCAGTCGACCTAGCGCTCATGGATTCAATGCTCTTCGAGCAGCGGTTGCAGGGCCGCCCAGACCTTCTCTAGGATCAGGGGTTGGGCAGCCGCGTTGGGGTGAAGGCGATCGGGTTGCATCAGGCTCGGCTGGCTGGCGATGCCCTCGAGCAGAAATGGCAACAGGGTAACGTTTGTTTTTTTGGCAACCGCCGCGAACACCCGGCGAACAGCGGTACGGTAAGCGTCGCCGTAGTTCGCCGGAATATCCATACCAAGCAGCAGCACCCGCGTGCCACGAGCCCGCGCCGCTCGCACCATAGCCTCGAGGTTTTTTTGGATAGCAAAGGGTGGGTGGCCGCGCAGGCCGTCATTGGCACCGAGTTCAATAATGACAATTTCGGGCCGGTAGCGGTCCAGCAGGCTTGGCATCTTGGTGAGACCCTGGGCGGTGGTATCCCCGGAAGTAGAGTCATTGATTACCCGCACTACGGGCGCTACTTTTTTTTTCAGTAATGCGACCCATCCTACCGCCAGCGGCATGTTGTAGGCAGAACTCAGGCTATCGCCAATTACCAGTAAGATACGTTCGGCCATTGCCAATGTCGGGTTACTGAGCAACAGGAGCAGCAGCAATCTTATGAGTGACTTCATTTTGCAGGCTGTAGGTGTCGATCGCGAAGTTGAAGGACCTTCGGGGCCGCTGACTATACTTCAGGACATCGACCTTGGCATCGCGGCGGGCTCGGCCACGGTAATCTCCGGTCCCTCGGGGTCGGGCAAGTCCACTCTGATTGGTTTACTCGCGGGACTCGATCTGCCAACCCGTGGTCAGATATTTTTTCGAGGCAATGAGATCACGGCGCTTGACGAGGATCAACGGGCACGGCTACGGGCCGGGCAGGTGGGTTTTGTTTTCCAATCGTTTTACCTGATGGAAAGCCTCACGGCGCTCGAGAACGTGATGTTGCCGCTGGAACTTGCCGCCGCCGCTGACGCCCGGCTCCAAGCTCGGCAATGGCTCTGTGAAGTCGGACTCGGACAACGCTTGCATCACTATCCCAGGCAATTGTCAGGTGGCGAGCAGCAGCGGGTCGCGATCGCTCGGGGCTTCGCGGTGGAGCCTGCGGTGTTGTTTGCCGACGAGCCAACTGGCAATCTCGATCGGGAAGCCGCCAGCCAGATCAAGGAACTGCTTTTTTCACTGCAGGCTGAGCAGAATACATCCCTGGTGCTGGTGACGCATGACCTGGGACTGGCCGAACAATGTCAGCGACGGTTGCGGCTGGAAAACGGCCGCATAGTGGAACAACACTAATGAGGATTGGCACCGGCCACGCGCTCAGGCAACTGCGGCGTGAGTGGCGTTCAGGGGAACTGGTAGCGCTGGCATTGTCACTGCTGGTTGCAGTGGGTGCTGTTACCGCCGTTAGTGCACACGGGGAGCGCATAGAGCGTAGCCTCATGCGCGGTGCCGGTGAGATCATTGCAGCGGACCTTAAGGTATCAGGGCGCCAGCCGATACCCGACAACTGGTTGGCGCGGGCAAATACTGCCGGCCTTGCCAGTGCAGAGGTGGCGACTTTTCCAAGCGTTATCTTTCGTGACGGTATCACGCAATTGATCGCGGTCAAGGGTGTTTCGTCAGGTTATCCACTGCGTGGAGAGTTGAGTATCCGCAGCGCGGACCCAGGGCCTGCGTCGGATGTGAACTGGGGCCCGACTGCTGGCGAGGCCTGGGTTGAGACCAGGTTGCTGTCAGTGCTGGGGCTGGAGTTAGGGGATCAATTGGAGCTTGGCTCGGCTCAGTTCACGGTAAGCGCGGTAATCGCCTACGAACCGGATAAGGGGGAGAGCTTTGTCAGCCTCGCACCACGGGTCATGGTGCGCCTTGGTGATCTAAAAAAAAGCGGCTTGTTGGGGCCGGCCAGCCGGGCCCAATATGCGCTGTTGGTGGCTGGGACCGAGTTGGCAGTAGAGCGCTTTCGCCAGGGTATCGCGCCTTTACTGGGCCTGGATTACCGGATTATTGACCTGAAAGAGGCGCAACTACAGGTGGGGTCGACACTGCAGCGGGCCCAGAATTTCATTGGCCTGGCGGCGTTGGGCGCCATCTTGCTGGCTGGTATCGCGATTGCCGTGTCGGCTGGGCGTTACGCGGCGCGACAACGAACCAACGTCGCGCTGCTGCGCTGTTTCGGTGCTGACCGTGCAGCCGTGTTAGGCCTGCATGTGCGGGTATTGCTGTTGTTGGCACTGCTGGTGGGCAGTATCGGGGTGGCGCTTGGCTACGGCGTTGAGAGCGTTATCGCGCAGATCGCACGGCAGGTTCTGACTGGCGAGCTTGGCTCTACCGGCTGGCGCTCGGCGGCGACCTCGCTTGGCCTGGGTGTTGTGCTGTTGCTTGGCTTTTCGGTGCCGGCGCTGGCAACTTTGAATACGGTTACACCGATTCAGGTGCTGCAACGGGGGGCAGTGACGGCGGCTGCGAGGTGGCGACACCTATATTATGTTTTGCCGGTAGCGGCATTGGCGCTACTGGCACTTGCTCAATCGACCGATATAAAAATTGTCACCTATGTTCTTGGCGGGTCGATAGCGGGTCTGCTGGCAATGATGGGGCTGTCGGCCGTACTGCTAAGGGCGCTTAAAGCGATTTCCCGGGGTGTTGGTGTTTCCTGGCGTTTTGGCTTGGCGCGCCTTTTCCGCCACACCTTGAGCAGTAGTCTGCAAATCGCGTCAATCAGCCTTGGCTTGACAATCATTTTGCTGTTGACCCTGGTACGCGCCCAGCTATTTGCTGCCTGGCAGACTCGCTTACCTGCAAACGCACCGAACTATTTTCTGGCCAACATCCAGCCGCATGAGCAAGCGGGTGTGGATGAGCTCTTTACGCAGGCCAGGGTAAGCGCGACTTACTCACCTATGGCGGTAGGCCGGCTGGTATCCATCAATGGCCAAATACCAGATCCGGCGCAATACCCGGACGCCAGAGCATCGAGCCGCATCGAGGGTAACTTGAATTTCTCCTGGGCGGAGAATTTGCCATCGGGCAATAGTCTTGAAGCCGGCACCTGGTGGGGCGAGGGTCCACGCCATGGCCAGGTATCGCTGGCCCGTAGTTGGGCCGAACCGCTCGGCGTGCACATTGGTGACCAATTAGGCTTCCAGGTTGGCGCGCAGGAGTTGCAAGCCACCATATCCAGCATCCGTAGTGTGACCTGGGATTCGTTCGAGCCGAACTTTTTCATTCTGTTTCCACCGGGCGCATTCCCGCTAACGCCGCGCACGCTGCTGACGGCGATACACCTGGATGAACCACAAGAAGTACTACTGGCCGATCTGGCGCGGGGTTTTCCGACTGTCAACATCATCGATATCGGCGCCATTCTGGCACAGGTACGGCGCATCATCGATATCGTCAGCCTGGGGTTAAACCTGGTTTTTGGCTTCACTGTAGCAGCTGGTGCCCTGGTGCTGGTCGCCACCCTCTCGGCTACGCGGGACGCCCGGGTGTATGAGGCCGCTGTGCTGAAAGCGCTGGGTTGTGATCGACGTCGATTATTGGCCAGCCTCAATACCGAGTTCCTGGTGATGGGAGCGCTCGCTGGTACCGTAGCCGCGGTGGCTGCTGCGCTGATTGGCAGAATACTTGCCACCAGGGTCTTTTATATTGATTACACGCCGAATTTATTGCTGCTGCTGGTGTCAGTATCGGCGGCAGTGCTGTTGGTGTGGCTGGCCAGTCGGGCCGGAATGAGAAAAGTGCTGGCCACGCCGCCGGCCTTGGTGCTGAAGGAGGCCTAAATGCGGCCTCGCCTCCATGGAAGCCCCGGCCGGTGCGGAGGCAGTCTGGCTCGGGGTGTCGCCGCCGCCAGAGATCTTGCCGGACACGGGCTTGTCTGGCTTGTGCGCTCGGCGAGATTTATATAATCGGCGATTGTCGGAAAGATCATGTCTGTGATTAACTGGGCCATAGTCAGATAGTGTTCGACTGATCTGGGGAGAGAATTTCATGCCTATAGAGTCGGTGCGGGCTGCGCGCAAGCGGCCACGCCAGCATGGCGCCATGGAGTACAGCGAGGCGCCGGTTGATCTGGATGTCGTTCGTCGTTATCGCTTGGCTCGGTTACGTGAGCAGATGGAGCTGGTCGACGCAGCGGGCTTACTGCTTTTTGATCAAATCAATACACGCTACGCGACCGATGCGACGAATATGCAGGTGTGGTGCACGCACTACGAGACGCGCTGTGTTTTTGTTGCCCTCGATGGCCCAGTGGTGCTTTTTGACTACGCCAACCTGCCACACTTGGCCGAAGATTTGCCAGGGGTGGACGAGTACCGTGCCATTCCTTCGTTTTACTTTTTTTCCGCTGGCGATGACGGCGAGGCCAAAGCCAGGGCGTTTGCCGGCCAGATTGACGAACTGATGCAGGCTCATGGCGGCGGCAACCGGCGCCTGGCGGTTGATCGATTGTCCTTTGCCGCGACTGATGCCCTGCGCGAGAAGGGCCTGGTAATGGTTGATGGGGAGGCGGTCGCTGAGCGTGCGCGGGTAATCAAATCGAGCGAGGAACTGATTCTGATGCGTGCGTCTATGGCTGTTTGCGAAGCAGGTTGTCGCGCTATGGAAGAAGCTTTGCTGCCGGGCATTACGGAGAATGCACTGTGGGCCAAGCTACACGAGACCAATATTCGTCTCGGCGGCGAATGGATCGAGACGCGATTGTTATCCTCTGGCCCTCGCACCAATCCCTGGTTTCGTGAGTGCTCGATGCGGGAGATCGAAAAAAATGACCTGGTCAGTTTCGATACTGACCTCATCGGCCCCTACGGTTATTGCTCAGATATATCTCGTTCGTGGCTGTGTGGGGACAAGCCCAGCGATGAGCAGCGCCGGCTCTATGCCGCCGCCTACGAGCAGATCGAGACCAATATCGCCGTGCTCAAAGCGGGCCTGACTTTTCGCGAACTGTCAGAGCGGTGTTGGCCGATTCCCGAAGAGTTTTTGTCCAACCGATATTCCTGTCTGATGCATGGGGTAGGTCTTGCCGATGAGTACCCCAGTATTAAGCATTCGGTAGACCTTCGAAGCGGGGCATACGATGGGATAGTTGAGCCGGGGATGACCCTGTGTGTTGAGTCGTTTATCGGTGCGCAAGGCGGTCGTGAAGGGGTCAAACTCGAAGAGCAGGTGATTGTCACAGAAACTGGAGTCGAGCGTATGTCAAGTTACCCGTTCCAGACCGATTGGTTGTAAGGGATACGTTTACTCCAATGCTGGCTGTAGGCCGTTGGTGGAAACTGGCCGGTGTCTGGTTGCTCTACACCGCTTTTGGCATGCATCTTGCGAGCCTTGCTCCGCTGGTTGCGGTTATTGAACCAGACCTGGGGATGAGCCACGCCGCCATGGGTGCGGTGCTGGGTGCCTGGCAATTTGTCTACATTTTTGCTGCTATTCCGTGCGGCCTGCTGCTGGACCGATTGGGTACTCGTTCGGCGTTGTTCATCGGTGCATTGCTGATGGCCGCCTCGGGCCTTGCCCGGGGATTGGCTCAAGATCCTGGGCAACTGGCTCTGGCCGTAGCTTTGTTCGGACTGGGTGGTCCGCTAATTTCTGCCGGTGCGCCGAAAGTTGTGGCCGAGGCTTTCCGTGGGGCCCAGCGTGGTCTCGCTATGGGCGTCTACATCACCGGGCCCGGGGTGGGGGCGATACTGAGCCTGACCCTGAGTAACGCGCTGCTGATGCCTTTGTTTGATGGTAACTGGCGCCTGGTGGTTCAGTTCTGGGGTGGTATCAGTCTCGCAGCGGGCCTGTTCTGGCTGGTGGTGGCCGGTGAGCCGCGTGTGCGGCCAGTACGCGAGCCGGCTGCAGGGCCCTTCTACCGCGATGTCACCGAGTTGTTGTCGTTACCGGCGGTGCGGCTGCTGTTGGCTATGAGTATCGGGGTATTCGTGATCAATCATGGCCTGGGCAACTGGCTGCCGGAATTGCTGCGAGCCACCGGCATGGACTTGGCCCAGGCCAGCCTGCTGGCGACGGTGCCGGTAGCCGTGGCAATCTTGAGCGCGCTCACGGTGCCGCGGCTTGCGACCGACCAACGACGCACTCGCGTGCTGGCTGCGCTGTTCCTGTGCTCGGCCCTGGGCAGCGGCTTGCTGTTGGGGGGTCAGGGTCTGGCGCTAATCGGTGGGCTGGTTTTTGCGGGCATCGCCTGGGGCGCCATGATGACGATCCTTATCCTGACCATGGTAGAGATTCCGGGTGTCGGTGCGCGCCGAGCTGGTACCGCCGGGGGGCTATTTTTCTCGGTTGCCGAAATCGGTGGCGTAGGTGGCCCGGTGCTCTTGGGTCTGCTCTATGACCGCAGCGGTGGTTTTGCCAGCAGCCTGTGGCTGTTGGTGCTGATCGCGCTACTGTTGATGGTCGCAGTGGCGCCATTGCGGCGTTACCTTGGCGGACAGGCCCCATGCAAGCATAGAACTCTCGATGAGGATCGCACGAGCTCCTAATTTGCCGATGTAAACTGTGTCAGTTGTACCGGCAAGTGGACTAAATCCAAGGTCAGGCAGGAATCCCGCACGGGCTAGTTGCACAAGGCTCGAAAAGGAGCAACATTGACCGCATTCCTATAAAGAGATACATAGTTGAAATAATTCCGTTATAGTGATGATGATAGACTGGACGGTCGTGATATTGATCTACATTCTGAGAGCCCGAGACAGAATTTTTGAACCTGGTGCCAGTTGAGATTCTTGACCAGAGAGTATGAAAAGTTAGAAATTCTCAGGCAGTGCTACTAAGGAGGTAATGATGCGTTATTCCAAGTTTCTGTATCGATTGTTTTCGGGAGCCAGTCTGGCGATAGCCGGTCTCCTATTTCTCGTCAGCGGTAATGTCGCCTCGGCTGGAGATTGTCCTGCTGCCACGGTGGCGGATATGAAGGGCGTCAGTGCCGGAAAATACCCGCAGCAATTTGAACTCAGTGAATTCGAGGCAAATGCTGGCTGTACGCTGACCTTCCAAGGCAATCCGGATATTGCCAAGCTCAACGCCCAAATTCGGGGCAACCCCAGCAGCGTCCCTTCGGTCGAAGATCGGTTGCCATCGGAGCCTTTGGTCTACGCTCCATATCACTCGATCGGCAAGTACGGGGGCACGCTGGATGTCCTGTCCAATGCGACAGAGGCCGGTACGTCCGACTTCCTGTCGGTGCGGCATGTCAACCTCGTGCGCTTTTCCGATGATCTTCAGACCATTGTGCCGAACATCGCCAAGGACTGGAAATGGAACGACGACTTCACGCAGCTGACGTTCTACCTGCGCAAGGGCCACAGGTGGTCTGACGGTGCGTCCTTCACCGCAGAAGACGTCAAGTTCTGGTACGACCACCTCGCGCTTTCCCCATTAATCATGGAGAAGCCAAAGGACTACGTCCTGGTGGGCGGCGAGCCCATGACGGTCGATGTGGTGGATCCACAAACGGTTGTCTTCAACTTGCCAGCACCGAAGCCGGGTCTCTTGGCGCACTTTGCATTTTCGTTTGCCCAAGGGTTTCAACCCAAGCACTTTCTGGCGCCGTATCATCCGGAACTTAATCCGGATGCAGATAAGTTGGCTCAGCAAGCAGGATTTGAAAATGGCCTCGCGGTCATCAAGGCCTATTTCGGCAATTCAGACTGGACCGACACACCGTCACCCCTGCTGAATTCTCCGGACGAGGTGGCAAACCTGCCGGCTGATGTCATTCCGACGCTGGAGAGCCATATCTATATTACTGACACCACGGAAGGTCGGCATCTCGTTGCCAACCCCTACTTCCATATTGTAGATACGCAGGGCAATCAGTTGCCTTACATCAGCGAACAAGACGAGGTGTACATCAACGACAACGAGATTCGTATTCTTAAACTGGTCAATGCAGAAGCCGACTACAAAGCGCAGTCATTGCAACTGCCGGCGGCACCCATACTGCTGGAAAATGCGGGAAAGGGCGACTACACCGTCGACTTACGACCTGAGATCACCCTACCGAACATATCGTTTAACGTAACCCATCCTGATTTGGATGTGCGCGAAGTCTTCGGTGACCTGCGTTTTCGCCAAGCCATGTCGGTAGCAATTAATCGCGATGAGATTAATGAATCGGCTTTCTTCGGCTTGGGTAAACCGAAGCAGTACATCGGTTTCTCTCCGACTCCGGCATTTGTCGACAGCAAGTGGGAAAGCCACATGATTCAGTACGATCCGGCCATGGCTAATTCACTGCTTGATGAGATCGGTATGGCCGATACCGACGGCGATGGATTCCGTGAACTGCCAAATGGCAAGAAACTTGTCGTCAACATGCAGTACTCCACCCAGGGAATGCCCGGTCAAGTAGTTGAGATGGTCGGTCAGAACTGGGCCGAAGTTGGCGTTAAGACTACTGTTAAGGAAGTCACGCCGGACGAGTATCGTTCTGCTCAGTCATCGAATCAACTCGATGTTGGCATGTGGCGTTCGAGCCAGCCTTTGGCCATCGTGCTCGGCAACAATGAGCTTTGGGTACCACCGTTCGAAAATTATTTCGGGCACCGCACCGGTATGCTCTGGGCCGAATATTATGAGTCAAACGGCGCCAAGGGCGTGGAACCGCCAGCGTACGTTATGCAGCTGATTGACGACGTTACGGAGTTTCAATCTACCGCTATTGGTTCGCCAAGGTTCGAGGAATTGGGTGAACGAATGGTTAAAAACATGACCGAAAATCTGCTGAAGATCGGCATTGCCCAGGCGCCAGCGCCAATCTATCACCGCAATGTGTTGAAGAACTTCAAAGATTTCAAGGCACACGCGTACGAGTATTACCGCACCTACCCCTATCGGGGGACGCAGTGGTACCTGGACGAGTAAAACTTTTTGTTAATTAACTGTGTATAGACCGGGCGATTTGATCGCCCGGTCTTTTTTTCGTATAACCTGCCAACATCTATGGTTAAGTTCTTACAGTTCACGCTGATTCGAGCAGTGATGTCTGTGGTTACGCTGCTGATTGTCTCTTTAATTGTGTTCTCTCTCATGGAGATGGTGCCCGGCAACTGTGCCGAGCGATACATTGCCTTCAAGAACACCCAGGGCCAGGTGATCACGATCGAAGACATACAGGCGGAAGAAAGACGCCTCGGCTTGGACAAGCCATTCATGATTCGTGCAGGAACCTGGGCTGGAAATGTATTCTTCAAAGGGCAATTCGGAGACAGCTGCATTCTTCGGCTTAATATCAATAATCTGCTGAGCGACAAAGTCTGGATCAGTCTCGGCATCTGTCTTGCCGCGTTGTTTTTCTCCTATCTGATCGCTATCCCAGTTGGCATCTATGCGGCATCAACGAGAAATCCGTTGGCCAATAACTCGGTGCGCTTCATCAGCTATCTAGGGCTTGCGCTACCGAGTTTCCTCCTGGCCTTGATCATCATGCTGACAACGACCGTGCTGTTTGGCGAATCGATGGCAGGTCTGTTTTCCAAGGAGTATCGCGACGCGGCATGGTCTTTCGCGAAATTTATGAATTTTATGTCGAGGGCCTGGTTGCCGATTTTTATTCTTGGTTGGGCTGCGACAGCATTTGCGTTGCAGACGGTGCGTGCCCTGATGCTGGATGAGATCAGCAAACTCTACGTGACCGCTGCATCTGCGCGGGGTATTTCCGGGCGGACCTTGCTATGGCGTTACCCCGCTCGCCATTCACTCGGCCCGGTAATTAACTCGTTGGGTTTTGATCTTAACCGCATTTTCAATGATTTGCCGGTGGTTGCCCTGATTATGACTCTCACTGAAATGGGAGCCTTGTTGATTGATGCGCTTGCTTTTTCCAACGATCAGCAGCTCGCTGGCGCGATCCTTGTCATTTTGACCGCTTGCATAGTGCTTGTGAATTTCGTCACCGATATCGTACTGGCTCTGATGGACCCGCGTGTCCGAACGGGGTTGATGGGATAAACCATGGATCTTTTAGCCAGATCTAAACAGAAAGTAACTGATCAGAGTCTGAAGGAGGCCTATTTCACGGCCTCACAGACGCAGTTGGTCCGTGCACGGTTTAAGAAAAACCGCGCCGCAATGGTTGCGGGCTGGGTATTGACATTGATGATTCTGGCTGGTTTTTTCAGTGAATTTCTCTCTCCCTATGCACCGACCATGGCGGGTCGCGATAAACAATACGAGAATGGGCCACCGCAGATGCCGAAGTTCTGGGACGAGAACGGTTTCTCGTTGCAACCCTTTATCTATGGAACCAAGCGCGAACGATCGATCAAGACGAATTTCCGGTGGGTGATCACGGTTGATCGCGAAGACCGACGTTATGTGCGCTTATTTGTCAAAGACTGGAAGTACAGTTACATAGACTTAAACTGGGATTTGCCCGGTGATGCCTTTGACGTCAACTTCAAGGCACTAACCTTCAGCACCCATTTGTTCGGGGTAGACAAGGGTGGTATCCACTTGTTTGGAACGGATGCCAGTGGCAAGGATATCTACTCGCGCACACTGCGGGCAATCTTTACTTCTCTCAAGTGCGGGGCATTGGGCGTTTTCATTGCTTTCGTGTTAGCGCTAATCATTGGGGGTATCTCCGGTTATTACGGTGGCTGGATCGATTCGACCCTACAGATGATCACGGATGCAATTCGAACGGTACCGCCGCTTCCTCTATTCATGGCCTTGGCAGCATTCCTGCCTCAGGAATGGAGTGCCGAGGCAGTATTCTTCGTTATTTCGTCCATACTTGGCTTGATTGGCTGGCCCACTCTGGCCCGCCGCATTCGCACGCATCTATTGAGCGAAAGAAGTCAGGAATATGTCCTCGCGGCTGAGCTTTGTGGCGCATCTTCGAGTCACATTATCCGTCGCCACCTGTTGCCCAGCTTCACCAGCTACATCATTGTTGACCTGATGATTACGTTTCCCTATATGGTGCGGCTGGAAACCGCGCTCAGCTTCATTGGTCTCGGCCTGATTGATCCTGTCAGTTCGCTCGGGTCAATGATGCAGAATGTTTCCAAGGCGGACATTTTGCTGAACTACCAGTGGTACTTCATCCCGGTTCTTTTTTTCATTGCTTTTGTCCTGGCTTTCGTCTTCGTCGGCGATGGCTTACGTGATGCAGCGGACCCCTACACAGATGCAAGAAAATGACCTTGCTAACGGTCGAAAAATTAGATCTAAGATTTGATACGGACGAGGGCCGGATAACTGCTGTTGATGATGTTTCGTTCACACTCGATGCGGGTGAGGTGCTGGGGCTGGTCGGAGAATCAGGGTCCGGCAAGTCAGTAACGGCGAAGTCATTGATGCAGCTCAACCCATCGAACGCGGTGTATGGGTCGGGGAGCGAAATTCATCTGGAGGTAGAACGTAATGTCGTGGATGTGTTATCGCTGCAAAGCGCTCGTGAGTTGGAGGTTGTTCGCGGCGGGGCTGTTTCGATGATCTTCCAGGAGCCAATGGCAAGTTTCGCGCCGGCAATTACGATCGGGAACCAGATGGTGGAGCAGTTGCTGATCCACACCGCACTGTCGAAAAAGGAAGCGGCAGAGTTGTCTGTGGAGATGCTGGAGAGGGTCGGCATCTCCGATGCCGGAAAGCGCTTCTACCAGTACGCCTTTGAACTTTCTGGGGGCATGCGACAGCGAGCCATGATTGCCATGGCGCTTTCGACCAAGCCGAAAGTCCTGATTGCCGACGAGCCCACTACCGCCCTCGATGTGACCATCCAGGCCCAGGTGCTAGACCTGATGAAAGACCTGGTGGTGGAATTCGGGATGGCTATATTGTTCATTACCCACGATCTCAGTGTGATCGCTCAGACAGCGGATCGTGTCGCGGTGATGTACCTTGGCAGAATTTTGGAAACAGGTACGGTTCGGCAAGTGATTCAAACCCCATCACACCCTTACACCCAGGGGCTGCTTAATTCGCTTCCAAAACTCGCTGCTATTGACGAGCCCCTGACGCCGATTGCAGGGGACATACCCAGCCCCTTGGAGCGTCCATCCGGTTGCGTTTTTCACACACGCTGTCTAAAAGCAAAACCCGGTGTCTGCGATCAATCCATCCCGGACTTGTTCGCAATGGATCCCGGACATACTGCTGCCTGCTTCGCGTTGACTCAGGAATGGGTGGGCATCAACTAGAAGAGAACAGCGTGATCGAATCATCCCACATCTCGGTTCGCAACCTTTCTGTGCATTTTCCGCTGGGACGCCAACTGTTTGGAAAGCCACCGGTTGTTCGCGCGGTGGACGACGTTTCACTGGAAATCCCAAAAGGGTCCTTTTTCGGACTGGTGGGAGAAAGCGGGTCGGGGAAAACCACTCTGGGGCGCGCCATCCTGAGAGCCGCGCCGATCACGTCTGGACAGATTTTCTACCGTGACGACGAGGTTGAATATGATCTGGGCGACATCCACAAGGAACAACTCAAGGACTACCGGCCGCGCGCACAATTGATCTTTCAGGATCCATACGCGGCGCTCAGTCCGCGAATGACGGTTCGGGACATTATCGCTGAACCCTTGGAGGTAATGGGAATAACCAATACCCGCGAGGAAACCGATGATCGTGTCCGCAAAATTGCTTCGAAGTGCCGCCTGAATCTGGAACACCTGCGTCGCTTCCCTCATGCGTTTTCCGGAGGGCAGCGCCAGAGAATTTCTATCGCCCGTGCTTTGGTTTGCAACCCCAGGTTCGTGGTGGCTGACGAAAGTGTCGCGGCTCTGGATGTCTCCATCCAAGCGGACATCCTTAACCTGCTGAAGTCGTTGCGAGGGGATCTTCAGAACACCTTTCTCTTCATCAGTCATGATCTCAGCGTAGTCGCCCATATTTGCGACACTGTGGCGGTGATGTATCTCGGCACTCTCGTCGAATCGGCCCCTACCAGATCTCTGTTTTCAAATCCCAGCCATCCGTATACAAAGGCGTTGCTGTCGGCTATTCCGTCTCTCGATCCGGACGTTCGTGGGAAAGCGCAAAAACTGGAGGGTGAAATACCAAGCCCGGTTACTCCCCCTTCGGGCTGTAAGTTCCACACACGATGTCCGGTAGTGCAACAGCGTTGCAAAAGCGAGATTCCACAATGGCGTGAATTAAGCACGGGGCACTCCGCGGCCTGCCATTTTGTCGAACCCCAAACCTTGTCCCAGGAAATACGCGACTAATGGACCTTTCGATTTCTACGAACTAGATACCTGCCTTTTTATACCTGATTTATGCCCAATTTGTATTCCATCCCCATTTTTTGGTAAATGAATGTTATAGAACCTTGACCTTGATAGGGTTCGAGTTCAGCGTGTGTGTTCCTTAGGATATAGAGTGAGCGTTGTTTTTCACTTGCCGTGCCAATCGGTGTACGTCGTCAGAATCTTTTGGATTTGGGGCCAGCAGATACTCAACAACAGAAAAAAAGATAAAACTAGAGACACTCTAATACAATCTGTTAGGCAATCAGGCTACGCTTTCTCACTAATGTTGGCGGATTACAATCATTAGGTTGAATGAATTCTCCGTGTAGTAGGCAGGAACGTCTGCTTAACCTTCTACGCCTTGCCTTCAATTGCCATGTTAGCGACAATTTATCGAAGTCCGGTTACATTTTATACCCAGGGTGTAGCGTAATTGGGGAGAGGGGCCAATGCCATTAGTTGATATCCAACTTTACAATCGGCAAACCAAATCACTAGAAAAGGAAACCGTGTTTGAGAAGCGGGTCATGGAATTAGCCTATGGTACGTCACTAGGTGTTCAGATCTGTCAGTTACTACTAAAGAAGCCATGGTTCAGTCACTTATATGGATGGATAAAGCGCCAACCGAGTAGTAAAACTGCTATTCATTTGTTTGTTGAAAAATACGGTATCGATACAAATGAGATTCGGCAGCCACTAGAGAAGTTTGCGAATTTCAATGAATTCTTTATTCGTGAATTAGTCGATGGAGCAAGGCCGATCGATAATACACCTGAGCATCTTATTTCACCGTCGGATGGTCGAATGATTCACTATCCAGTCTTAAATCAAGCCGTGATTCCCGTTAAAGGCGTTCGGTTCGACATAGCGACTCTGCTTAATGATGCTGTGCTGGCGGCTCAGTACGACGGTGGAGATTGTTTTGTCACTCGGCTGGCTCCAATAGATTATCACCGCTATGGCTACATCGACTCTGGAACTCACGGCAAGCATCATAAAATCAATGGCTTTTTGCACTCCGTCAGCCCTTACGCGTTGCAACGAAATTTAAGGGTGTTTACTGGAAACCAACGAGAGTCGTGTGTTCTGCACACGGATAATTTTGGAACCGTTATCCAGATTGATGTAGGTGCTCTGGCAGTTGGAAAAATTGTGCAGCACCAGCCTCAGGGTGGCCGATTTGAACGAGGGGAACAAAAGGGATATTTCGAATTTGGAGGCTCGACTGTAATTCTATTGTTCGAGCCCAATATCGTCGTTCCTGATGAGGATATCCTTCACCATTCCCGCGCTGGTATTGAAACCATCGTTAAATACGGATCAAAGATTGGCCGGCGACTTTAAGTGGTCTCTAGGCGGTCGCTAAGTCCGGAACTACAGGCAAAACTTGGACGTAAGTCAATGGGAAGATGGCGCTCCCTAGGGGGATCGAACCCCTGTTACCGGCGTGAGAGGCCGGCGTCCTAACCGCTAGACGAAGGGAGCAGGACCGCCGAAACGGCTAAACCAAATGCTAACATAGGGCCCAGGCATGCGCATGCCCTTACACTTCTTGCTGGCATCAGCAGCCGCGCGCTCGGGAAACCTCCGCTTACCTAAAACAATCTTTGAACACATCATCGGCACAATCGAACAAGGACCACCGCGGGGGTTTCGCGTTGGATTTCGCTGAGCCTAGGGTCATTGGCCACCGCGAGCACGGATTGTCGCCGCAGCAGGTGAGTAGTGGTGCGCGCAAGGTCGTGCACGCACTGTGCGAGGCTGGATTCTCTGCGGAACTTGTTGGCGGATGCGTCCGCGATTTACTACTAGAACATGTACCCAAGGACTTCGATGTCGTCACCGATGCCCGCCCGGAAGAGGTTCGGCAGGTATTCCGGCGGGCCCGGCTCATCGGCCGTCGTTTCCGCCTGGCGCACGTGCGCATGGGTCGAGAGGTGGTCGAGGTTTCCACCTACCGGAGCCTACCCACGATGGCGGGTGGGGATTACGAGGTGCATGGTGAGCACGGCCGGATTCTGCGTGACAATGTTTTCGGTAACCGTGACCAGGACGCAATGCGGCGGGACTTCACCGTCAATGCCCTGTACTACGACCCGCTGAAAAATGAAGTCATCGACTACGTGAATGGTTTCGAGGACCTGCGCGCGGGGCGGTTGCGGATGATCGGCTTGGCAGCTGAACGCATTAGCGAGGACCCGGTCAGAATGCTACGGGCAGTACGTTTCCAGGCCAAGCTTGGGCTGGTACTGGACCAAGAGATCGAGGTATTGATGCCCGAGATGGCATATTTTCTGCGCCATGTCCCACCGGCAAGGCTTTTTGATGAAGTGCTCAAGATGTTTCACCACGGGCATGCGCTCAAGGTTTTCGACGACCTGTACCGTTACGGGCTTTTTGCCGAGCTTTTTCCGGCTGCGGCGCGGGCGTTTATCGAGCTCGACCTGGAGTCACGGACAGGGCTGGTTCGCCGGGTATTGATCAATACCGACCAGCGAGTAAAGGAGGGTAAGCCGGTGATCGCAGCATTTTTGTTTGCCGGGCTACTTTGGCGAGCATTGCTGGTCGACCGCGATCGGCGGGTGAGCCACGGTACGGCCGGATACCCAGCGCTGCAGCAGGCAGCCGGTGACGTCATCGGGCGCGAGAGCCAGCGAATTGCGATTCCACGTCGGGTCAGCATCGTCATGCTCGAGATCTGGGAGATGCAGCATCGACTGCAGGAGCGGCGGCCACGTATGATTCAGCGGTTGTTGGAGAATAAACGCTTCCGTGCGGCCTATGATTTTCTGGTACTGCGTGCTGGGGCTGGAGAGGTGGCGCAGGATATTGCCGACTGGTGGACCCGCGTACAGGCGGTCACCTTGGACGAGCGGCGCCAGATGATCAACGCACTTGCAATTACCGGTGACGGGCGTAAGCGTCGGCCTCGTAAACGTCGCCGCCGGCCGGTAAAAACGGCCACCCCTTGAAATACAAGGGGTCAGTGGTATCAGCCTGGATCGGGCTGGGGTCGAACATGGCGAATCCGGCAGCCCGGATAAGTGGCGCTATCGACCGCCTCGGACAGGAACCGCAATTGACGCTGGAGCGGGTTTCTTCCCTTTATCGGACAGCGCCGCTGGAATACCTCGAACAGGCGGATTTCATCAACGCCGTAGCCCGGGTTAGCACGATTTTGGGAGCTGAGCAGTTGCTTGAGCGCTTGGTTCGGATCGAGACCGAATTGGGACGAACCCGCAATGGTGACCGTTATGGCCCCCGGGTTATCGATCTGGACCTACTGCTTTTTTCTGATGAGATGCATTGTACGCCTGCTCTGACGGTGCCACATCCGCGCTTGCACCAACGCTTGTTCGTGTTGGCGCCCCTGGCCGAGATTGAAGGTGACATGAGGCTGCCCGATGGCAGTAATCTGGCTATACGGGTCACTGCCTGCACCGGACAGCGGGTCGAGCGAATGAGTGCGGCAGCGACCACTGCGGCCATCGACGGAGTAACCAATGGCTCAAGTTATTAAGGTGCACCCGGCCAACCCGCAACAACGGGCTATTACTACGGCGGCGGATATCCTGCGTGCCGGCGGGGTGATGGCCTATCCGACGGACTCGAGTTATGCGTTGGGCTGCCTGGCCGGTGATACTGCCGCCATGGAGCGGATTCGAGCCGTCCGCCGCTCGGATAAGCACCACAACATGACACTGGTGTGTCGGGATCTCGCCGAGATTGCAACCTATGCACGGGTAGATAATCCGACCTACCGGCTGTTGCGGGCCCATACCCCGGGGCCCTACACCTTCATTTTGCCGGCAACCCGGGAGGTGCCGCGGCGACTCCAGCATACCAAGCGTCGGACGATAGGAATCCGGGTACCGGGAGTTGCCGTGGTCAACGCATTGCTCGATGAACTCGCTAGCCCTTTACTGAGTTCTACTCTTTTATTACCGGGTGAGTCGGTACCGCTCAACACTGCCGAAGAGATCGAGGCACGCATTGGTAATCAGATCGAAGTTATCGTTGATGCTGGACCGTGCGGCCTGGAGCCGACCACGGTGGTTGTGTGTGAGGTGAATGGTTTGACGATAGCGCGGTATGGCAAAGGGGACCCGGCACCGTTCGAACACCGGTGATCGGGTACAATTACCGGCCGTTGATCGCCCCGCTTCCTTGCCGGGGAATAGCCCGTTTTTCCCGCGCACTATGTGCTGCAATATAGAGCCGCCGCTATATGAAAAGTCAGGAAGGTAAGGCCAGAGTATTGTCTGGCATGCGCCCAACCGGGCGACTGCACCTGGGGCATTACCATGGTGTGTTGCACAACTGGGTCGCCTTGCAGGAAAAGGTCGATTGTTTCTTTTTCGTGGCCGATTGGCATGCGCTGACTACACATTACGACGAGCCGGAGGTAATGAACGCCAACATCTGGGAGATGTTGATCGACTGGCTGGCGGCGGGGGTCGACCCGGATAAGGCCACCTTGTTTATCCAGTCACGGGTGCCGGAACATGCCGAATTACACCTACTGCTTTCCATGGTCACGCCACTCGGCTGGCTGTTGCGGGTACCAAGTTTCAAGGACCAGCAGCAGCAACTGGGTAACCGGGATTTGGCAACATACGGTTTCCTCGGCTATCCGCTGTTGCAGGGCGCTGATATCCTGATGTACCGGGCAACCGGTGTACCAGTGGGGGAGGATCAGGTGCCGCACGTGGAACTGACCCGGGAGATTGCCCGGCGTTTTAACCACATTTTCGGCCGCGATAGCGCGTTCGAGGAAAAAGCTCAAGCGGCGGCCGCAAAACTGGGAAAGAAGGTAGCACGTTCCTTTGGCGAGTTGCGCCAGTCTTGGTTGCAGAACGGCAATGCCGAGGCCAAAGAGCAGGCCATAACAATGCTGGCCGCCTCGGCTAATATCGGCGCTGAGGATCGCGCGCGGTTGGCCGGGTATCTGGATGGGGGTGGCCGGGTAATCCTGCCGGAGCCCGAAGCCCTGTTGACCGAAGCGTCGAAAATGCCGGGCTTGGATGGACAGAAGATGTCCAAATCCTACAACAACACCATCGATATGCGCGATGATGCCGAGCGGGTCAGCACTCAACTGATGACCATGCCAACCGATCCAGCCCGGCAGCGGCTGAGCAATCCTGGTGAGCCGGACATATGCCCGGTGTGGGAACTGCATCAGGTCTATACCGTCGAAGAACAACGCATCGAATTGGCGCGGGGTTGTCGCAGCGCCGGGATTGGTTGCGTGGACTGTAAACGACCGTTGCTTGACGCTATCCTCCGGGAACAGATGCTGCTCAAAGAGCGGGCTCGGCCGTTCGAAGAGGATCCAGCGCTGGTGCGGCGCATTATGGAGGAGGGCTGTGAGCGGGCCCGGGTGGTGGCTGAGGAGACCATGCGCGAGGTGCGTGCTGCGGTGGGGACGGTCTACCAATGACCAATGACATTCCTAAACCAGGGGTGGCCGAGGCTGGCCAGGCGCACCGGGCAGTTGTTGCTGGCGAGGCTCTGCAAAGTTGGCCCGAAGACTTGTACATTCCGCCCGATGCGCTAGAGGTTATCCTCGATGCGTTCGAGGGTCCGCTGGACCTGCTGTTATATCTGATTCGCCGGCAAAATATCGATATCTTGAATCTGCCGGTGGCAGAAATCACCCGCCAGTACATGGAATATGTCGAACTAATGCGGCGGCTGCGGCTGGATTTGGCCGCCGATTACCTGGTGATGGCGACCATGCTGGTAGAGATCAAGTCCCGTATGTTGTTACCTCGGCCGGAATCGGATGAGGAGGACGAGGAGGATCCGCGAGCGGCGCTGGTGCGGCGATTGCAGGAGTACGAACGTTTCCGCGGCGCTGCCGAAAAGTTGGATCAGCGACCACGACTAGAGCGGGACCTATACCTGGTGTACGCTGCAGTCGACGATCCAGAGCCGCCAAAAGTCGAAACGCGGGTCGAATTGCAGGACCTGATCGCGGCCATGGGTACGGCTATGCTTTCGGCTGAGCGCCGGCGGCATCTGCAATTGGTGCCGGAAACGCTGTCGGTACGCGAACGCATGGCGCAGATCATAGAACGGGTGCGCAGCGGCGAGTACGTCCGGCTGCAGGATTTCTTTTCCCCCGAGGAGGGACGCAAAGGGCTGGTGGTGAGTTTTATCGCGGTGCTGGAATTGGTTCGGGATGGTGTGCTGGTGGTTATCCAGAACGAGCCGTTTGCGCCCATTCATGTTAAGGCCGCAAGCCTGTGAGCCAACCCAAGAACTTACGTAACACCATAGAGGCGGCCCTGTTTTCAGCGGAGCAGCCACTCTCGATCAAGCATTTGCAGATGCTGTTTCCGGCCAGCGCCGCTATGCGACCGGACAAAATCCGGGCGGTGTTACGGGAACTGCTGTCCGACTACGCTGATCGAGGCATAGAACTGGTCGAAGTTGGCGGTGGCTATCGTTTCCAAACCCGCCAGGAATTTGCTCCCGCACTACGCGCCCTGCAGGAGATGCGACCACCGCGCTATTCGAAAGCGCTGTTGGAAACACTTGCTATCATTGCCTATCGCCAACCCGTCACTCGCGGTGACATTGAGGAGATTCGGGGGGTGACTGTTACCACCGAGATTATGCGCGCGCTGCTCGAGCGGGAATGGGTGCGCCAGGCTGGACACCGTGAGGTGCCGGGTCATCCGGCACTATATGTCACTACACCTCAGTTTCTGCAGTATTTTGGGCTGGCGTCGACCAGTGAGTTACCGCAACTGGGTGAAGAGCGGGAACTGGTCGAGATTGCCCGTGAGCTCGGTATCGAGATGCCCCCGCCGGTCAACGCGGCTGTAGCGGAGCAGGACACGCAAACAGTGGAAACTGCGGGCGATACCGAACCCAGCGGCGGCCCGAGCGAGGACCCGGCGGACGATGACTCGGCAGATCCTGGCGGTAGCCGGAACCCGACGGGACCCGACGGGCCGGAACAGGATCCGATGTCCCGGGTCGTTGCTGCAACAGAGATTGACTGAGCGCTTGCAGAAGGTCCTGGCCCGTGCCGGGGCAGGCTCACGCCGGGAAGTTGAGGCATGGATTCGCCAGGGTCGGGTAACCGTTGATGGCGTAGCGGCGACGCTCGGTATCCGGGTAACACCCGGTTGCCGGGTGGCCGTCGACGGCAAGGTTTTGCGCCAGCTTTACGCCGCACGAGGTGCTTCCCGGGTGTTGCTCTATCACAAGCCAGTTGGCGAGATCTGCTCACGAGATGATCCGTCAGGGCGGCCGACCGTGTTTGATCATCTGCCCCGACTCCGGGGTCGCCGTTGGGTTACAGTTGGACGACTCGATTTCAACACGTCTGGATTGCTGATTCTTTCCACCGACGGCGAGTTGGCGCATCGGCTGATGCATCCATCCAGCGGCATCGAACGCGAATATCTGTGCCGGGTGCGCGGTGAGCCGGGGCAGCTGGGGTTGAGCCGCCTGCGTGAGGGCTTACGGCTGAATGGGCAGTTGTGCCGCTTTGAGCAGGTTACTGCGCGTCGCGGACAAGGCGCCAATCGTTGGTACGCGGTAGTCGTAAGGGAGGGGCGCTACCGCGAGGTGCGTCGGCTTTGGTCCAAAGTCGGCTGCACAGTCAGCCGCCTGACCAGGATTCGTTACGGGTCGCTGCGGTTACCTCGGCGCCTACGCACCGGCCAGTGGATCGAACTCGGCGGCCCGCAAATAAGCGAGTTGTACCAACTGGCTGGCCTGAATTCTTCGTCGGCCGGCACGAGCGCGGCAGCAGTGGACGCGACCTACGGTGAAGGATCCCCCGCCGCAACCGTTGGCGGCAGTTAAGTCGAAGGGGCGGCGCCAGGGC